>ENA-USUK01000783-USUK01000783.1-human-gut-metagenome-genome-assembly--contig:-NODE-783-length-25278-cov-41.728027_pt1 | contig 25278 bp, 19 predicted proteins | sample MGYA00250062_ERZ773400 | MGnify/ENA primary metagenome ERZ773400 (study PRJEB29103, sample SAMN06111961) | human gut metagenome | biome: human gut; feature: ankylosing spondylitis patient; material... | reverse complement strand
CCCAATCCACTGGAAGCGTTTGCCTGTGGGTCGGCGTCCACTACGAGTACAGTTTTCTCTAGCGTGGCAAGCGATGCCCTGGTTGCAAAAGATAACTCTTATGGTATCGCGCTGTATGAAAGCTATCGCAATCGTAACCCTTATGACCGTGATGATGATGGTTTCTCCGAACTTGGTAAATTGAATATGAATACTTTCGGTTTCCGTGCTTACTATCGTCCTACGCACTTCAGCCGTATCAATCTGGAATACCATACTACTAATGAGTTCCGTCGTGGTGGTAATAAATTTGATCTGCAACCGCATGAATCGGATATTACGGAGCAAACCAAGCATATTATTAATAGTGGTGGTGCCAGCTACGATTTATTCTGGCGTGAATATAAGCATAAGATTTCTCTTTATGGTTCTATTCAGCATACAGATAGAAACAGTTATTATGGAGCGCAACAGGACATGAATGCTTATGGTAAAACGGATGATCTGACCTGGGTAGCCGGTGGCATGTATGTAGGCAATATGAACAATTGCTTCTTTGCTCCTGCTACTTTTACCGGTGGCCTTGAATATCAGAATAACTCCCTGCATGATGTTATGACTGGTTATCATCGTGATATGAAGCAAGATGTACGCATAGCCAGTGCCTTTGTTCAGAATGAATGGAAGATGCGTCAGCTCACTATGCTGGTGGGTGCCCGCCTCGATAAGCACAACCTGATAGACAAGTTGATTTTCAGCCCGCGTATCAATTTCCTTTATAAACCGACTGAGGATTTCCAGGCGCGTCTGACATATTCTACCGGTTTCCGTGCGCCGCAGGCTTATGATGAAGATTTGCATGTGACAGCTGTAGGTGGTGAAGGAGTTCAGATTAAATTGGCTGATAACCTCCGTGAAGAGCGTTCCAATAGTTATAGTGGTTCTGTGGACTGGAGTACACATCTCGGACATTGGCAAGCGAATATTTTGCTGGAAGGTTTTTATACTGATCTACGCCATGTGTTCGTATTGGAAGATATCGGTAAGGATGATAACGGTGATGAGATCAAGGAACGTCGTAACGGTAGTGGTGCACGGGTATATGGTGTCAATCTGGATGCCAAGCTGGCCCATGGCAAAGAAGCACAGTTCCAGTTAGGTTTTACAGCACAACGCAGCCGTTATACGGATGCCGAAGTCTGGACTAAAGTGAATGGTGAAGAATTAACTACCAAACGCATGATGCGTACACCGGATTATTATGGCTATTTCACTTTCTCTTCCGCACCGCTGAAGAATTTCGATTTCTCTTTGTCAGGTATCTATACCGGAAAGATGATCGTTCCTCACTATGCTCCGGTGGATGCCCCGGAAGGTGCGTTTTGCAATATTGAGAAAGACCGTATGGAGAATACTCCCGATTTCTTTGATCTCAATCTGAAGTTGAATTATACCTTTGTTTTGCGTGATCACATCAAGTTGCAACTCAATGCCGGTGTACAGAATATCTTCAACAGCTTCCAGAAAGACCTGGATAAAGGTGAGTTCCGTGATTCCGGTTATTTTTACGGACCAACGCAACCAAGGACATTCTTTATCGGCTTTAAAATTATGAATTAGGCTGAGGTCTAAATTTAATATTGCAAGTGTTTGCAAAATTATTGCATGGGCTTATGAATTTATTGCAAGAGCATAATTTCATAAGCCCTTTCTTGTAGAAATGTTCCCTTTTTCTTTTTTTTAGGATATTTCGGACGGTTTTCAGCGAAATATTGCTTAAGTTTGCCACGCAAATAAGAAAGGGAGATGAAAAATATAAAGAACGTAGACATTGCAACTATTCGCCGTTTTCCGGCAATGGATTTTATTGGGAATGATTTTGCCATATTCGACAATATAGGAGATATCCCTTTGTTCGGTTATCCTACACGCCTGAATGCGTCCTGTCTGACACTCTGCATGAAAGGGCATTGCAAGATACGTATCAATCTGAAAGAACATGAACTTACCGAAGGCGTTCTTGTGGTTACTTTGCCCGAACAGATTTTGCAGCAGGTGGAGCGTTCGGATGATTTCACCGGTGTTTTTATAGTTGTCTCCGGTCAGTTTATAGATGATGTGCTCCCCACGGTACAGCAGTTATTTCCTCTGTTTTTTATGATTAAAGAGCAGCCCTGTGTGCGCCTCAATCCGGAACAAATGGAGGCTGTGCAGGAGTATTATTCTTTCCTCCAAAAGAAGGTAAAACTGAAAGACAATCCTTTCCGTAAAGAGATTACTCAGGGATTGATAGGTGTTGGTTGTGGTTTCCGGTTCCGATACAATCTTTTCTTCTGTAGTTGCTTTCGAACGGATATTCTCCAGTTCCATCTTGGTGCGCTTGTAGGTAGGAGTTGTTTCTACCATGCTGATAATGTCATCGTTGGCCAAGTCTTCCTGACTGAAGATGTAGATGTTCGGACGTTTCTTGCGGATGCTGCTTTTCAGGATGCTCTTTCCGTAGTAGTCGCTTCGACGTTCGTCTTTCTTTTGCTCTTCTTCTTCCAGATCGTCCAAACGTTTCTGCTCTTCAAGTGAACGCTGTTTGAGCACATTGTCCATGCCCGGAACGTCTTTGATACCGAATCCCGTAGCCAGAATGGTGAATTTTACTTTGTTTTCCAGCGTTTCATCAGTGTAAAGACCCCATTTGGTTTCTACGTCCTTGCCGAACTTGCTCATGAATTCATGGATTTCATCCATTTCACCCATCATCAGTTCGCTGTTCGGGCTATAGGTAATTACGAACAACACTTTCTTGGAGTTGAAAATATCGTTGTTGTTCAGCAACGGGGAATGAAGGGCATCGGTAATAGCCTGTGTGACTCTTCCTTCACCTTCTCCGTATCCTGTACTCATGATTGCTACACCACCGTCCTTCAACACGGTTTTCACATCGTTGAAGTCCAGGTTGATGATACCTCTCAAGGTAATGATTTCTGCAATACTCTTTGCGGCGATAGACAGCGTGTCGTCTGCCTTTCCAAAGGCATTCATTACACTGATATCGGAATATACATCGCGCAGGCGTTCGTTGTTGATAACCAGCAGGGCATCTACATGCTTACTCATTTCTTCTACACCATCAAGAGCCTGGTCGATTTTCTTGTTGCCTTCGAACAGGAACGGAATGGTCACGATACCTACGGTCAGGATTTCCATGTCCTTAGCCGTTTTGGCAATGATAGGAGCTGCACCGGTTCCGGTTCCACCTCCCATACCAGCCGTGATGAATGCCATGCGGCATCCGTCGTTCAGCATATTCTTGATGTCTTCGATGCTTTCTTCAGCAGCAGCACGTGCCTTGGCCGGACGGTTTCCGGCTCCCAGTCCTTCGCTACCCAGCTGTAGTTTCCGGAGCACGGGTGATTCTTCCAGAGCCTGGTTATCCGTGTTGCAGACCACAAATGTCACATCATGGATACCTTCTTTGTACATGTGATTGACGGCATTACCTCCTCCGCCACCCACACCAATTACTTTTATTATATGTGGAGAGTCTTTCGGGAAATCGAAAGGTACCATTGTTTCGTCTGACATAATCCTAATATGTTTATGTAAATGAATAATCAGTTATCTTTTAATATTTCATCTGAAAGGTTTGTAACTTTCTTGGCAAAGAGGTCAAACCAACTGTTCTCTTTTTTCTCCTTGTTGATTTTTTTCTCCAGTTCATCCAGTTCTTCCTCCTTTTCAGCGAGGTGCATGCGCCGTGCATTTTCTACTTCCTTCAATGCAGCTTTGTATTTCTTTTTGCTGAGAAGTAGATGTGCTTCTTCTACGTATGCAGTATATTCTTCCAGTCGTTTACGGTTACGTTCTTCTTCCTGACGTTTTTTCTCTTCATTGATTTTGCGGATGCGTTCAGCTTCTTCTTCCGCTTTGCGTCTGGCTTCTTCCGCCTGAATACGTTCGGCTTCTTTGCGTTTGGCTTCTTCTTCCTTTTCCTTCAAATCTTCAATGAAGTCGAGCTGGTGACCTCTTCGAGGGTCTACCTTGAGACAGTTTTCTTTACCTTCGGCCAATAATCCGATCAGTGTATTTTGTGTACCGTCTTTTGGAATTTCAATGGCACCGTTCAGTGTAATGTTTCCTCCTTTGGCAATACGGATTTTTTCAATTTTGGTAATCTGTTTGAATGCTTCGTCCATGTTAGGCATGTTCGAAGCCCCACCGGTAAGAATCAGTCCGGCCAGCAATTTATCGCCGTATTCAGATACCATGATTTGATTCCATACATTCGAGATGATTTCATTCACACGAGCTTCCACGATGTATTCCAGTTTGTGGGCTGCAATGCTACATTTTCCTTCGATGCTGTATTCCTGTTCATCTGCGGTTTCGTCATTTTCTGCTGGAGGTGTCAATGCACATCCGTAGCGGAGTTTCAGCTGTTCTGCATCTTCTTCTTCGATTTGCAGGCTGCAAATATCTTTGGTAATGTTATTGCTTCCCAATGGGATGACTGCCAGATGGCGCAGGATGTTGTTCTTATATACTGCCACAGTCGTTGTATCTGCACCTAAATCCACAAGTGCACAGCCGGAGCGTTTTTCACTGTCGGTCAGTACCACGCTGGCGGTAACAACCGGCGAAAGGAAATAGTCTGCTATTTCGTATTTGGTCTGGTTGAAACACTTGGTGATTCTGTCTTTGAGCGTATGGTGTGCGATAATATTCAAATAACGCCCCTCAATGCGGTCGGCTGAAATACCGACAGGTTCAGTCAGCAGATTGTTCCCTACTTTGTATTCTTGTGGTTCTACATCCAGAATCTCCTGATCTATCAGTGAGATTTCCCGGTTGCTTTCCATAAGTGATTCAATCAGTGCTTGTGATATTTTGGTATCTTCCCCTAATTGCTTGGTCACGTTGTTACGTGTGCTTCGTATAGACTGTCCGCCTATTCCCACATAGACTTTCTTGATGGAAGCCTGCAAATCTTCTTCCAGCTTCTGGATAACAGAAACCAGCACTTGGGTGGTTTTATCCAGATTGAAGATTGCCCCCTTTTTGATACAATCTGACGAAGGAGTATAGGCATAGGCAAGAATCTGGATACTTCCATCAGCATTCTTTTTGCCGGCAATTCCTGTGATGTGAGTCGAACCCAGTTCGATAGCTGCTATAAAATCTGTTACTGCCATATCTTAGTCTTCTTTTTTTGTTCCGATAATTTGATTGTTAAACTCAATACTGATTCGCTCATATTTGTTCCAGCCGATGCGGTTGAGCACTTTGCTGTAAAACGTTTGCAATTTACTGAATTTTTCTTCAAAATCAGTGGCTTTCCCTAAAAAAAGAATATGGTCGCCTACTCGGGGAACAATTTCCAGTTCTTTTTTCGGGGTTACGTTTATCTGTTCCACTTGGGCTTTCCAAAACGGATTACGCTGGAGGTACAGGCCTAATTCGTATAATTCCTGTTGAGCAAACTTTCGGTCAATAAAACCCGTGGCAACGGCTACATGAATTGGTTTTCCTGTGGCATTCATGATTTTCCCGGAATGGTCAATGTAATAATTGTCCCCATTGCTGCTCATGACTCGTAAGAGAGGGATACGCTGGTAGATTTCAATTCCTACTTTCCCTCCCGAAGTGAGATAGCATTCAGCTCTGCTGATGAAAGGATGCTGTGACAGCACTTCCTCTAACTGGCGGACATTGATTGTGCCAATACGCTTTTTCTCCGGGTATAGATTCTTCTGCTTTAGTAGTTTGGCTACTTCTGCTTCAGTGATAAAACCGTAGTCAACGCTGTCTTTAACAACCAATTCCATACCCTTGCAGACCTGATTTTCGGGCTTGCGATTGAATATAGTAACGGCCACTATGAGGTAAATAGAGACCGTTGCCAGAATGCAGAGTATGAGAATTTGTTTAATCATCTATCTTTTAGTAATTCATAAATTTGTGGAACGTAATTGTCTATGTCTCCAGCTCCAAGCGTGATGAGTACGTCCAGCTTTTTATTTTTCAGTACTTCCATAATCTGCTCTTTGGAACACATGCTTTTTTCTATGCCTGGGCGTAAGTTATCATAGATAAGCTGACTGCTTACTCCTGGTATCGGAGCCTCTCGGGCTGGATAAATATCCAACAGAATTACTTCATCTAAGAATGACAAGCTATGGGCAAAATCCTGATAGAAATCGCGGGTACGCGTGTAAAGATGAGGTTGGAACACGGCCGTGATTTTCCGGTTAGGATATAATTTGCGGATAGAGCTTACACTCTGTCGGATTTCTTCCGGATGATGTGCGTAGTCACTCAGAAAGACGATGTGTGAGTTTTTTATCTTGAAATCAAAACGACGATCTACACCTCTGAACTGTGGCATTGCGGCCTTTATTTCTTCTGTGGTGGCACCTCCGATTTGTGCTAAAGCCATAGCGGCAATACCGTTTTCAATATTGACAAAGACAGGTACTCCTAGCTGCACGTTGGTGATGTTGCCTAAAGGAGATATATAGTCGAAATAAATTTCACCGTCATCAATACGGATATTTTCGGCATGGAAGTCTCCTTTTTCGGTAGAGTAGGTGTATACGGTAACTCCCGGCTGTACATCGGGTTTCAGCTCCAGTCCTTCCTTGATAATCAGGTATCCGTCCGGACGGATAAGTGAGGTATACTTACGGAAACTTTCCAGGTAAGCTTCGTGCGTACCGTAAATGTCCAGATGGTCTGAATCGGTGGCGGTAATAACCGTAGCATACGGAGTCAGCCAATGGAATGAACGGTCGAATTCGTCTGCTTCGATAACTACATAGTCACTTTTATCCGACAGTAGAAGGTTAGTCTGGTAGTTCTTGGAAATACCTCCTAAAAATGCATTGCATCCCACGTGCGAATGGTCCATCAGGAAAGCTGCCATGGTAGAGGTAGTTGTTTTTCCATGGGTTCCAGCTACGCACATTCCTTTCTCAGTCTGAGTCAGCATTCCCAATACCTGGGCACGTTTGTGAATCTCAAACTGATGTTCCTGAAAATAAACCAGTTCTTTATGGTTTGCAGGCATAGCAGGTGTGTAGACCACCAGCGTGGTTTCCGGATGAAGAAATGCTTCCGGGATGAGAGACACATTTTCTTCATAATGGATGTCTGCTCCTTCTACAATCAGTTTCTCTGTCAGCTCGCTTGGAGTGCGGTCATAACCGCCTACTTTTTTCCCTTTTGACAGGAAATAGCGTACCAGGGCACTCATGCCTATGCCTCCGGCTCCAATGAAATAGACTGCCTGTATGGTATTAATGTTCATGATTTTCTTTGTATTTTAACGCTAGCTTGCAGACTTCCTTTGCAATGATAGTGGCAGAGTCCTTGATAGCCAGTTTAGTGATGTTGCTACTTAATTCTTTCAATAAATCGGGCTTGTGAACCGCTTCGATAGCGGTATCCAGCAGTTTTTGAGTTGCTTCGCTATCTTTAATGTAAAGTGCCGCATTCTTGTTGACAAGTGCCAGTGCATTTTTTGTCTGGTGGTCTTCTGCTACATTGGGAGAAGGTACCAGAATGACTGGTTTGCCTAACAGACAGAATTCTGAGATAGAACCTGCACCTGCACGACTGATTACCACATCTGCAGCACTATAAGCTGCAGCCATATCGGATATGAAGTCGGTTACGTGCAACATTGGAAGTTCCCCGTAAGCCTTTACAGCTTGTTTGGCTTCATTGATATAGATTTTCCCGGTCTGCCAGATAAACTGCACTCCCGATTCTTTGATTTTGTCGAATCCCTGCATCATGCAGTTGTTGATTGTGCGTGCTCCCAAGCTGCCTCCGACAATTAGAATGGTCTTCTTCTCGGGGGCTAATCCGAATGAGCGGATTGCTTCTTCACGTGATATGTTTTTGCTCAACAACCCTTGTCTGACTGGGTTTCCTGTCAGAATGATTTTGTCTTTATCAAAGAACCGTTCCATTCCTTCGTATGCCACGCAAATCTTTTCAGCTTTTTGAGCCAATAACTTATTGGTGACTCCGGCATAAGAATTTTGTTCCTGTATCAGCGTGGGAATACCCATCATGCCTGCCATTTTCAGGGTAGGACCACTGGCATAGCCTCCTACGCCTACAGCTGCATGAGGATTGAAGTCCTTTATGATTTTACGGGCCATCAGCTGACTTCTGAACAACTTGATAAGTACGCTGATGTTTTTCAATAAATGCTTTCTGTCAAATCCAGCGACTGGCAATCCGATAATCTTGTAACCTGCGGCAGGAACGCGTTGCATTTCCATTCGTCCTTCTGCCCCGATAAACAAAATCTCAGTGTCCGGATATAATTCCTTTATGGCGTTGGCTATGGAAACAGCGGGAAAGATATGTCCTCCCGTGCCACCTCCACTTACTATGATGCGTAATTTTTCTTCCATATTCTTATGTGATTTACCTGCAAAGGTAAGAATAAACTTTTAAACGGATTTCTCCTGTGGTATGATATTATTTTCTGGAGCAGCCTCCTGAGATTGTTCTGTCTGTTGTGCGAGCAATTCTTCTGCCTGCTGACGTTTCAGGTCATTTACGTATCGGCTGATACTCAGAATCATTCCAATGTAAACACAGTTAACGAGGGTTGATGTACCTCCTTTACTGATAAGTGGTAAAGGCTGTCCGGTGACTGGCATAATTCCTACGGCTACCAGCATGTTAAACGTGGCCTGTAACACAAACAGAATTCCAATACCTGTAACCAGAAATATGTAATATGACTTGTCACAGTTTCTGGCTATTTTGGCAATTCTCATCAGAAGCAGGATGTAAAGAATGGCTACGAAAGCTCCTCCTACAAGTCCCAACTCTTCGATGATGATGGCATAGATAAAGTCGGAAAAAGCTTGTGACAGGAAATCTCGTTGTACACTGTTTCCCGGGCCTTTTCCTAAAATGTGGCTACTTGCTATGGCAATATTGGCATGGGCTATCTGTGCATCATTGTCGATGTCGAATTTGGCTGCCGGTATTTCACTCTCGTCAAAATGATTGTTCAAGCGGCTTTGCCAGGTTACCATACGATGAAGCCCGATTTTATCCCAGGCTTCTCCAGGAATATATTTGATGGTTCCTACACCAATGATGATGCAGGCAAAACCGATACCTGCAAGTAATCCGAGCTGCTTGAAGGGAACTCTTCCTACAAACATGAGAAGAAAAACACTTCCTGCCAACAAAACTGCCGTAGAAAGGTTTTCAGTCACAATGAGTCCGCAAGTTGCAGCCGTAATGCCGCATATATACTTGAAAGCTTTTTTGTTGGCTCCATTTTCTTCCTGCATGCGCGAAAGAATGAATGCGACGGTGATGATGGTTGCCATTTTGGCAACTTCTGAGGGCTGGAACTGAATGAAACCTAAATCAATCCATCGTTTGGCTCCATTGGTAAGGGCACCAATCACGAATACGGCTATCAGTAATGCCCATGATATAGGTAGTAAAGCGATAAAAGTCTTAAACCAGCGACAGGGAATATTATGCACAATCCATACAGCGATAGTACCAACCATCAGCAAGGTCAGATGGTTGGTAATCGGTCCCCAGTGGTCTCCACTTTTATAGGTAAGCGTACTGGATGCACTGAATACCTCTACAATGGATATCAGGCAGAGAAACAGGTAAATAATCCAGATCGCTTTATCCCCTTTAAAAAAGTTTTTTAGCAAATCCATGTGCTATGATTCTAACTTTTTAATGATGCTTATAGGTTTCTTACACACTCTTTAAACTGGTCGCCTCGGTCCTCATAACTTTTAAACAGGTCAAAGCTTGCGCAGCACGGACTCAGCAACACGGTTTCTCCTTTTTTTGCCATGTTGTAGGCTGCGTTTACGGCATCAGGCATGCTTTGTGCGTCTACAATCGGAAGACCAAAGTTGCCGAAAAAGTCGTGCAGCTTTTCGTTATGGAGTCCCAAGAATATCAGTCCGCTACATTTCTCTTTTACAAGGTCGGCAATCTCATTGTAGTCATTTCCTTTGTCTTTTCCTCCCAAAATCAAAACTGTTTTGGTTTTCATGCTTTGAAGTGCATACCAGCAAGAGTTGACGTTCGTAGCTTTTGAGTCGTTGATATAATCCACTCCTTTTACGCGTGCTACCTTTTCCAGTCTGTGCTCTACGCCTTTGAAGTCATTCAGCGCTTCGCGGATGCATTCTTTGCGAATACCTGCAATGTTAGCAGAAATACCGGCAGCCATGGAGTTGAAGAGGTTGTGAGTTCCAGTCAAAGCTAATTCTTCCTGTTCCATGTTGAATGCGATAGGACGGGTGAAGTACACCTTGTTTTCTTCGGTAAAGGCGGCGACTCCCTCTTCATTCTTTTCAGCGAATGGGAAGTATTGTCCGTGAATACCATATTTATGAAGTTCCTTCTGTATGATAGGGTCGTCGTTCCAGAAAATGAAAGCATCATCATCCGTTTGGTTCTGAATAATGCGGAATTTGGCATCCACGTAATTCTGCATTTCGAATCCGTAACGGTCCAGATGGTCTGGAGTGATGTTCATCAGCACGGCGATATTGGCATGGAACTTATACATGTTGTCGAGCTGGAAGCTGCTGAGTTCGATGACATAGTAGTCATAATTACATTCAGCCACCTGATAAGCCAGACTTTGTCCGATATTTCCTGCCAGTCCCACATTCAGGCCTGCTTTCTTGAAGATGTGATAAATCAGTGAGGTCGTAGTCGTTTTACCATTGCTGCCTGTGATACAAATCATTTTGGCATTGGTATATCGGCCTGCAAATTCAATCTCTGAAATGATGGGAGTACCCTGATTCTTTAATTTCAGAATGATAGGAGCATCATTGGGAATTCCCGGGCTTTTAATCACTTCATCCGCATTCAGAATCAACTCTTCTGTGTGTTTACCTTCTTCCCATTGAATACCTCTTTCGTTCAACATTGCTTTGTACTTGTCCTTGATGAGGGACATGTCTGATACAAATGTGTCAAATCCTTTTTTCTGTGCCAGGACAGCGGCACCAGCTCCGCTTTCTCCTGCTCCTAAGATGACAATTCTTGCCATTGCTTTATCTGATTTTAAGTGTGATTATCGTAATTGCTGCTAATACAATGGTTACAATCCAGAAGCGGACTGTAATCTTGGACTCATGGAATACGCTGTGAGGGCGTGTGATCAAATAAGTACAGTTCGGGTCGAGCTGTGCCAGTGTCGTACGGAAATGGTCGTGAATCGGTGAACGCTTGAATATGCGCTGTTTGACTCCTTTTTTCTTACCGCGCTGGAAATACTTTACCTGAAGAATAACCGACAGGTTCTCGACCAGAAATACTCCACATAGAATAGGAATTAATAACTCCTTGTGTATGATGATGGCAAATACGGCGATAAGTCCTCCAATAGTAAGACTTCCCGTATCGCCCATGAATACTTGTGCAGGGAAGGCATTGTACCATAAGAAACCAACCAGTGCTCCAATGAAGGCACAGATAAAGATTACCAGTTCCTCACTTCCTGGAATATACATGATATTCAGGTATTCTGCATATTCTATGTGACTGGATACGTAGGCCAATATTCCTAAGGTAACTCCAATAATGGCCGAGTTCCCGGCTGCCATTCCATCCATACCATCGTTCAGGTTGGCTCCGTTGGAAACGGCTGTGACCACAAAAATAGTGATGAATACAAAGACAATCCATCCGGCATCCTGTGCATGCTCTCCTAAGAATCCTACAAAATCAGCATAATCCAAGTTGTTGTTCTTGAAGAAGGGGATTGTTGTCTTGGTTGATTTCTCATCCACAGGTTTATGGACCACGTCAACTACACGACCGTTTTGTTGGATTTCAATGTTCTCTCGTATTACTACATCCGGACTCAGGTACAGAGCCAGGCCGACAATCAGTCCGAGACCTACCTGGCCGATGATTTTAAATTTGCCATGAAGTCCTTCCTTGTCTTTCCGAAAAACCTTGATATAGTCATCCAAAAAGCCTAAAGTTCCGAGCCATAGGGTGGTAACCAGCATCAATATCATATAGATGTTATGCAATTTACCTAATAACAGGCAAGGAATCAGAATGGCTACGATGATAATGATACCTCCCATTGTCGGGACACCAACCTTATTGACGTTAAAAGGGTCAATAGACGCATCTCGCTGCGTCTCTGTAATCTGCTTCTTTTTGAGCAGGTTAATGAAATATTCTCCAAAGATGGCAGAAATCAACAAGGAGAGGATGACAGCCATTAATGAACGGAACGATACGTATCCGAACATTCGTGCTCCCGGAAAATTGAATTGCTCTAAATATTGAAATAAATAATATAACATTGTCTTGTCTCTGTTTTTTAAAGTTCTCCTTTGAATATTTCCTCCAATACCTCTTTGTCGTCAAAATGTGATTTGACACCCTTTACATCCTGATAAGTTTCGTGTCCTTTTCCGGCAATCAGGATGACATCTTGCGGTTGGGCCAACATACATGCGGTACGGATAGCTTCTTTGCGGTCGACAATGCTGATAACTTTTTTCATGTCGTCCTTGCTAAGTCCCGCTAACATGTCATTGATGATGTCTTGCGGCTCCTCGAAGCGTGGATTATCAGAAGTGATAATTACTTTGTCACTTCTTTGAGCAGATTCTTTTGCCATTAAAGGACGTTTCCCTTTGTCACGATTTCCTCCCGCACCTACTACTGTAATGACTTGTCCTCTTCCTCTTAACACTTCATGAATGGCTTCCAATACGTTTACTAAAGCATCGGGTGTATGTGCATAGTCAACGATGGCTGTATAGCCTTTGGGAGAACGTTTGGCATCGAAGCGTCCGGAAACAGGGCGAAGCATACTCAGTTTTACCAATATATCTTCCGGGCGTTTCCCTAACAGGCAAGCTGCTCCATATACAGCCAGCAGGTTGGATGCATTGAAGCGTCCGATAAATTGCACGTTAACTTCGCGGTTATTAATGTCAAGCAACATTCCGTCAAAACTGTCTTCCAGTACTTTGCCTTTGAAGTCACAAAGAGAATGTAATGAATAGGCAGCCACTTTGGCTTTGGTGTTTTGCGTCATGACCGTACCGTTCTTGTCATCTAGGTTAGTCAGTGCAAAAGCTTGTTTCGGAAGATTGTCAAAGAATGCTTTCTTTGCTTTCAGATAATTTTCAAATGTCTTGTGGTAATCCAGGTGATCACGGGTAATGTTCGTGAAAATGCCACCGGCAAAAGTCAGACCACTGATACGTTTCTGTACAACAGAATGTGAACTGACTTCCATGAATACATATTTGCATCCTTCATCAGCCATACGTCCCAGCAACTGATTCAGTGTAATCGGGTCTGGAGTAGTATGGTCAGTAGGGATGGCCTCTCCGTCAATGTAATTGCACACTGTAGAGATTAATCCGGCCTTATATCCAAACAAGCGGAACATATTATATAATAAGGTAGCGATGGTCGTTTTTCCGTTAGTACCAGTTACTCCTACTAATTCCAGTTTGGAAGTCGGGTCTCCATAGAATGTAGTAGCAAGTTTGCCAACAGCTTCTTCTGTGTCTGACAATTGTACATAAGTCACATTAGATTCTATGTGTACAGGCAGTTGTTCACAAACAATTACTGTGGATCCATTCTCAATGGCTTTGGAAATATAGTTATGTCCGTCAGCTTGCGTTCCTTTTACGGCTACAAACATGAATCCGTTTTTCACCATGCGAGAATCCATGTGAATACCATTTACCTCCAGGTTGGTATCTCCTATGATTTGCTGTGCGTTGACAGCTTTTAGCATATTCTCAAGTTTCATTGCTTTCTAGTTTAATGTTAATGTTATTGTTTGTCCTTTATGTAAATAAGAGCCTGCATTCAGGCTTTGTCTGATTACCTTTCCTGTACCAGATAAGCGTACACGGAGTCCTTTGCTTTCCAATAAATAGACTGCGTCCTTTGCTCCCATACCTCTTACGTTAGGTACTAAATTCTTTTCCGTATTTGTTCGCTTCAGTTCTGCATAAGTCGTTGTGCAGTTCGCTTTGCCCCAGATAGGAGTACTGCTTTTCGGTATGCTTGAACTATTACTCTGAATATTCAGATTCTGTAATACATAAGATGCTTCGCGCAAGTCTCCATTCTTTACTTCAGGAATAATAATTGAAGTTGAGTCTTTTGCTGAGGCTAAATCCTGATACAGATGCTTAGCATAAATACGTTCAGCAATCCGGCTGAATACGCTACCAGCTTGCAAACCTCCTGATGCAGGACCATGCGGTATCTGAATGGATACCATACAACTGTATTTAGGCGCTTCAGATGGGAAATAGCCGCAGAAGCTGACTAAGTAACTTACTCCTCCAGCTTTGTATCCAGCTTTCCCTTGAGAAACCTGGGCGGTACCTGTTTTTCCGGATACACTAAACTGCTTACTTCCGGCAGGCTTGGCCAGTCCTTGAGAAACCACCTTTCGTAGAATCCCTTGAATCATGGTCAGAGTAGTGTCCGAACAGATTTTAGGATTTACAATCTCTGTCGGGAATTCTTGTATGATTTCTCCATCTTTTGCGATAGCCTTTACAAACTTAGGCTTGACCATGACTCCGTTATTGGCTATGGCATTGTAAAAATTCAGCATATAGATAGGAGGAATCATCGTTTCGTATCCGATACTCATCCAAGGCAAAGAGGTCTTGGCGAAGTATCGTTCTTTAGGCCCCAATATACGAGGACTTGCTTCTCCTACGAAACCTAAATTTAAAGGTTTGTCAATGCTCATGCGTTTCAGCCCATCTATAAATTTCTGTGGATTGTCTCCGTAAAATTTGTCAATGATGCTTGACACGCCGACATTGGATGACACTTCCATGATTCTGGTTACATCTATTTTTCCATATCCGCCTTTATACCAGTTCCAGTCCTTCATGTTGCTTCCGTGCATATTGACCACACCATTGCCCGTGTCTACCATGTAGTCAGGGGTGATAAATTTATCTTCCAGTGCGACCATGATTGAAGCCGTCTTGAAGGTAGAACCCGGTTCCATCAAGTTACTTACGGCGATATTTCGCATTTCATAATAGTTCCCGTCACCTGCTCGGGTCATGTTTACGTTAGCTTTTACTTCTCCAGTTGCTACATCCATGACAATGGCTACACCAAATACCGCTTCAAGATTCTTTAGCTGGTCTACAAGAGCCTTTTCGGCAATATCCTGCATGTCGACGTCTATTGTGGTAATTATATCACAACCGTCTACGGCAGGTTTGTCGATGATGTTCAGATATTTGTTCATGACTTTCTGACGGTGAGTAATACCATCCTGTCCTTTCAAGATAGAATCGTACGTCAACTCTATTCCGTTCTTTGCTCCCAATGTTACATCCGGATACATATCGCCTAACGTACGTGCCGCCAATGAACCGAATGGCTTTTTGCGCTGGTTGAAAGCCAGTTCATGAAATCCTCCTTTAAATTTACTTAAGTTGAATACGGGCAATTTCTTGGCTTCTTTGTATTCAATGTAAGAAATACGTCGTGGATAGAGAAGATAGTTCCGGCTCTTCTGCCGTCTGCCTTTCAAGATGTGCTGGCGAAATTCCTTTGCACTTTTATCAGGAAAGATTTGATGAAGCCCTTCGCATATTTCCGTCAGGTGGTTCATCAGCATGGTGTCTTTTGTTTCTCCACCTGCCTTGAAATCCATGTAAATCTTATACTCCGGCAGACTGCTGGCCATCAGTTTCCCATCTGCAGAAATGATATTGCCTCTGGTGGGATGGACAATGACATTCTCTTTGATGAAACGGTCGGCCACATCCTTCCAGTATTGTCGCTCTGCAAACATGATAATTGCTGCTTTTGCAATAATTGCAATAGCCAGCAATGCCATGATGAACATAATGAGCGTATATCGTAATATGATATTTTTTTGTCCTGGTACCATTTTAATCCTTGTTTTTTATTAGATAGGGTGGTGTGGAAGCTGTTTCCAGTGGAGTCCCTTCTGCAGAAATATACTCTTCAATGCGCGACTGGCGGCTTTTCTCCGTCAGCTCAGAGGAAATAGTCAGTGCGTCATATTTGGTATCGATTAATTCCTTTTTCAAGCGGTCTATTTCAATCATTTCCTGCTGACTGGAATAGCGGTTGTCTATGTACAGGATGACAAGAATCATAATTAGTATGATTAAGTTAGCTTGTTTTCTCATCAGGTGTACCAGTACTTCCCCTCCTAATATGCTTCTCCAGGTAATATGTGGAGAATCTTGTGGTGTCATCTCTTGGTGTTCCATGTGTTACTTCTTTTCTGCGATTCTCAGTTTGGCGCTGCGTGAACGTGGGTTACGCTGTATTTCGTCCTCGCTGGGGATAATAACCTTGTTGTTGATTAACTTGAATGGAGTTTCTACGTTCCCGAAAAAGTCCTGTTTAGCCTTTCCTTCAATGTTACCCGTTTTCATGATGTTTTTCACCATGCGGTCTTCCAGTGAATGATAGGTTATGACTACCAGTCGTCCTCCGGGCTTGAGAGCTTCCGTTGCAGCATAAAGCATTTCTTTCAGCGCTTCCATTTCTTGGTTTACTTCTATTCGAAGAGCCTGAAAAACTTTTGCCAATTCTTTCTTTTCTCTTTCTCTTCCGTAAAGTGGTTTTACAATCTCAATGAATTCCCCTATGGTCTCCACTGGCTTTTGTGCTCTGGCCTTTACAAGTGTGGCAGCCAGTTTGCGACTGTTCTTCAACTCTCCGTAAAGATAAAATAAGTCAGCTAGCTTTTCCTCCTCATACGTATTGACAATATCGGCGGCAGTAATGCCTGCACGTTTGTTCATTCGCATGTCCAGTTTACCGTCAAAGCGGAAAGAAAAACCGCGTTCAGAGTCATCAAAATGGTGAGATGAAACACCTAAATCGGCTAAGATGGCGTCTACTTCTTCTACTCCGTAATAGCGAAGGAAATTGTGCAGGTAGCGAAAATTACTTCTGACAAAAGTGAAACGTTTGTCGTTGATAATATTTCTTTCCGCATCGGCATCCTGATCAAAGCTGAACAGCCGGCTCTTACTATCCATGTTCCGTAATATTTCTTTGGAATGTCCTCCTCCTCCGAATGTGACGTCCACGTAAGTGCCTCCAGGTTGAAGATGCATGCCTTCAATACTCTCGTGTAATAGTGCCGGTATATGATATGTAGACTCTGTTTTCTCCATGCGATTTTCTTGTAAATTCACCTTATTATATATTCAAGCGGTAAAATTAGAAATTTCCATAGAATCACGCATCATGTTTTCTATAGAAAATTTGAATAAGTTATCAACAGGTTACTCTTTCTGTGCAAAACAAGGAAGAAACGTCAAAGATTTGTCTTAATGAAATTAGTTCTGCAATTTTTTTTGTCTGTATAAGTGTATTTTTTGTCATAAAATGAGTGTCTTTTCAAAAGATGAGTTACTTTTGCAAAGTAAACTTTTGTAGAATGGGTGAAAATTCAATATTTTTAATTGACATTGACAAAGTATTGAGAGACAAAGCAGGGAAAAAGGCTGACCGCATACCGCGTTTTTTAGTGTCATACTTAAAGCATATTGTGCATCAGGACGAAATTAACGTGTTCCTGAAAAGTGTTGCCGACAAGACCGGTGTGGATTTTCTGGAGGCCTGCATGGAATTCCTTGACATTAAGCTGGAAGTGAAAGGGATAGAGAATCTTCCCTCCGATGGCTTATGCACGTTTGTGTCTAATCATCCTTTAGGAGGACAGGATGGTATCGCCTTAGGCTATATATTGGGCAAGCATTATAATGGTCGCATAAAATACCTTGTAAATGATTTGCTGATGAATCTCCATGGGTTAGCTCCCTTGTGTATTCCTATTAATAAGACTGGATCCCAGTCGCGCGATTTTCCCAAGATGGTAGAGGCTGGATTCCGCTCTGATTCTCATATTATTATGTTCCCGGCTGGCATCTGTTCCAGAAGACAAAAAGGAGTGATAAAAGATTTAGCCTGGAAGAAAACCTTTATCTCTAAAAGTGTTGAAACACAACGGAATGTCATCCCGGTGCATTTCGAAGGAAGAAATTCTGATTTTTTCTACAACTTAGCCAATCTGTGTAAATTTTTAGGGATTAAGTTTAATATAGCCATGCTTTATCTGGCTGATGAAATGTTTAAAAACCGTCATAAGACCTTTAAGGTAACAATTGGCAAACCGATTCCATGGCAGACGTTTGACAAATCACGTTCGGCAACGGAATGGGCGGATTATGTAAGAGAGTTAGTTTATAAACTGTGAAAAGAAAATACGATTTAATCATTGGATTATGGAAGATATAATTGCTCCGATTGACAAGGAAGTTCTAAAATCGGAACTGACGGAAGACAAGCGCTTAAGATTTACAAACAAGAGCAACAACGAGATTTACATTGTTACATGGAAGAATGCGCCTAATGTGTTGAAAGAAATTGGGCGTTTGCGTGAAATTGCATTCCGTGCCGCTGGAGGGGGAACCGGTAAATCAATGGATCTTGATGAATATGACTTGATGGAAAATCCTTATCAACAATTGATTGTATGGGATCCTGAAGCCGAAGAAATCCTGGGTGGCTACCGTTATCTGTTAGGAGATGAAGTGGAATTTGATGCCGAGGGCAAGCCTTTGCTGGCAACAGCTCACATGTTCAATTTCTCCGAGAAATTCCTGAAAGACTATTTGCCTACCACGATAGAATTAGGACGCTCTTTCGTGACGCTTGAATATCAGTCTACTCGAGCAGGCTCAAAAGGACTGTTTGCCTTGGATAATTTGTGGGATGGTCTGGGAGCGTTGACAGTTGTCATGCCGCAGGTAAAATATTTCTTTGGAAAGATGACCATGTATCCCAGCTATAACCGTTTCGGACGTGACATGATTCTTTATTTCCTGAAGAAACATTTCAATGATAAAGATAAGTTGATTACCCCGATGCAGCCTTTGCTGATTGAAACCGATGAAAAGGTACTTGAGAAGCTGTTCTGCTACGATACCTTTAAGGAAGATTATAAGGTGTTGAATACAGAGGTGCGCAAGTTGGGATATAACATTCCTCCTTTGGTGAATGCCTATATGAGCTTGTCGCCGACCATGCGTATGTTCGGTACGGCGATTAATGATGGCTTTGGTGATGTGGAAGAAACCGGTATTTTGATTGCCGTGGATGAGATTCTTGAAGAAAAGCGTGTGCGTCACATCGAATCCTATCTGCGTGAACATCCGGAGGCTCTGCAGATAACTTCTGGAGCCAATCCGGTGGTAAATAAAACGCGGAAATAATAATATTCTTTATAGAGCAGGCAGGCTGTTCCCGTTTATTTTTCGGTATAGGTCAAGTGCATAGACATCTGTCATACCGGAAATATAATCGAGTACAGCCTGAATTTTTTCATATAAGGTAGGAGCCTGGATATGATATTGGCTGGACACTCGGTTGATTAACAACTGGGAATACGCCTTTTCCGGGTATCTTACGGCTTCAATCATTAAGTCGACCAGCGTGGTGATTACCTGATAACCGGCCAGTTCGATGTCGACTACATCTTTCGAGCAATAAATTTTTTCAAAAGCCGTATGTGAGCAGTTCTCATAAGCTTCTCTGACTCTTGAACTGAGCTTCTGAATCAGCGTTCCTTGAAATTCACCTTTTAGAATTTCCTCTTCGTGCAGAATAAAGGTGTGTACACATTCACTGATTAATACTCCGATGGCCGATGAACGCAGGTAGGCTATTTGTTCGTTGGTGTCGTCCACCATTTTGCATATCGATTGAATATGGTCTAACTTCTCGGGGGCAAAGAAACGTAAATACAATTCTTTGGTCTCCTGTGTGGTCAATATTTTTAGTTTATGCGCATCTTCTATGTCCATCATCTGGTAGCAGATGTCATCTGCCGCTTCTACAAGATACACCAGCGGATGGCGGCAATACTTCAATGGCTCTCCTTCCTTGCTAATCTTTTTAAGTCCCAGTTCATGAGCTATCTTTTGAAAAGCCTCTTCTTCGCTGGTAAAAAATCCGAATTTCTGTTTGCTTCCGGCCAGTTGCGAGGAAAAAGGATATTTCACGATGGCAGCCAGCGTGGCATACGTCAGTACAAAACCGCCGGGGCGTCGTCCCTGAAACTGATGGGTGAGCAAGCGGAATGCGTTGGCATTTCCTTCGAAGTGAGTGAAGTCATCCCATTCCTTTGCTGAAAGATATGCTTGTAAGGTCCGTCCTTTTCCTTCGGAAAAATACGTGCCGATGGCCTTTTCTCCCGAATGACCGAAAGGAGGATTTCCCAAGTCATGCGCCAGGCAGGCGGCCGATACAATGGAGCCTATTTCTGAAATATGCGTATCATGCAGTTCCGGATGAAGCTTTAATAGCTCGGATGCGATTTTATTGCCGAGCGAACGCCCTACGCATGAAACTTCCAGGCTGTGTGTCAGTCGGTTGTGTACGAAGATACTTCCCGGTAAAGGAAAGACTTGTGTCTTGTTTTGCAAACGCCGGAAAGGAGCTGAGAATATCAGGCGGTCATAGTCACGTTGGAACTCTGTACGGTCTTCTTTTCGGGCTTCATGAAGATTCTCCAGACCGAATCTTTTATTTGATAGCAATTGTTTCCAGTTCATAATGTAACTCCTTTGTGATGTGGTACTTAAATTTAAAGAAGCTCTAAAAGTTAAGTGCAAAAATATAAAAAAATGGTAAACGTAACTATTAATTCTGTGGATTGTGTAACTTCGCAACTTCATAAAAGCATAAAATAGATGAAAATACAGATTATAAATACTTCCCGGCATCCGTTGCCGCAATATGCTACTCCACAGTCGGCTGGAGTAGATCTTCGTGCGAACCTGAATGAACCGATTGTGTTGAAGCCTTTGCAGCGTTGTCTGGTACCCACCGGATTGTTTTTGGCGTTGCCACAGGGGTATGAGGCTCAGGTGCGTCCGCGTAGTGGACTGGCTATCAAAAAAGGTATTACCGTATTGAATTCTCCGGGAACCATTGATGCCGATTATCGGGGAGAAATCAATGTGATATTAGTCAACTTATCAGCTGAAGAGTTTGTGATTGAAGATGGTGAACGTATAGCACAGATGGTGATAGCTCGTCATGAACAGGCTGAATGGGAAGAAGTGGAAGTGTTGGACGAAACGGAGCGTGGGGCAGGAGGATTTGGTCACACAGGAACCGTATAAACCTGAATGTATGAAAAAACTATTAGGAATCATCGGGATGGTTTTCCTGCTGTTTGCCTGTGGTACCACCGGAAAGCAGCATTCGGCAAAGCAAAACTTGGCAAATGAGGAAAGGGATACCTTGTCATACGAACAGCGCAGGAAGTATAATTACTTTTTTCTGGAGGCAGTTCGCCTGAAGCAGAAGGGAGAGTATGATGCTGCGTTTGAACTTTATAAGCACTGTCTGGATATTTATCCGGGTTCCGCTCCAGCTTTATATGAGATTTCCCAGTTCTATATGGTCTTGGGCCAGGAACAGAAAGGCGAAGAAGCGCTGAAGAAAGCAGTACGTTCGGATGAATCAAATTTCTGGTATAAACAGACTTTGGCGGCTTATTACCAGCGGAAGCGTGATTGGGCGAAAGCCATTGCCGTGTATGACGACATGGCACATCAGTTCCCGTCCCGATTGGAACCGCTGATGGCATTGGTCGATTTGTATAATCAGACAAAAAGCTACGCACAGGTAGTTTCTGTGTTGAACCGTCTGGATGACGGTCCAGCAGATCGCCGGTGAACTTACCGATCACTATGATCCGCGGACGAAGACCGTAAACCTGTCCCAGTCCGTTTACGGAGCGACTTCCGTTGCGGCTATCGGTGTTGCCGCCCACGAATGCGGCCACGCGTTGCATGACAATGAGGGATATGCGCCGTTACGGTTCAGAAGTGCTCTGGTTCCGGTGGCAAACTTCGGCTCCAGTCTTTCCTGGCCGCTGATCCTTTTAGGACTTGTGTTCGGCGGACTTGGTTCTCCGCTGGTGGAGATCGGAATCTTAATGTTCTCTCTGGCGGTGCTGTTCCAGCTTGTGACACTTCCGGTAGAGTACAATGCGTCTGCCCGTGCGGTAAGACTTCTGGATGCACAGGGCATTCTCGCGGGCGAGGAAGTAAACGGGACGAGAAAAGTACTGAACGCGGCGGCACTGACCTATGTGGCGGCAGCAGCGACTTCGATCCTACAGCTTCTCCGTCTCATAATTCTCTTTGGAGGAAGAAACAGACGTGACAGATAATACGACAAATATCCGGGAGGTCGTCCTTGACGTCCTTCTGGAAGTCCTCGAAAACCATAATTTGAGCCATATTGTTTTAAAACAGGCACTGGAAAAGTACCTGTTTCTGGAACGTCAGGACCGCGCGTTTATCACAAGATGCGTGGAGGGAACTCTGGAGTACCGGATCCAGATCGATGCAGTGCTTGACCGCTTTTCGAAGGTGAAGACCGCAAAAATGAAGCCGGTGATCCGGGAGATCCTCAGAATGTCGGTCTACCAGATTCTGTATATGGAGCGTGTACCGGACTCCGCGGTCTGCAATGAGGCGGTAAAGCTTGCAAAGAAACGAAAATTCCAGGATCTTTCCGGATTTGTGAATGGTGTCCTGCGGACGGTCTCCAGAGAAAAAGAGAAACTTGTCTGGAAGGACGCTTCGGAGCGCTATTCGATCCCCCGGTGGATGTTATCCATGTGGGAGGAAATGTATGGAAAAGAGACTTCTGAAGCCATTGCTGCGTCATTTTTAGAAGAACGCCCCCTTACGGTGCGCTTTAATGAGAGCATCTCCCCGGCGGAGAAAACGATCGGAGAGTTGAGAGATCATGGCATTACGGTGGAGGAGTCCGGGATATTTCCGGGGATCGCTTCGATCCGTGGCTTCGACTACTTAGACCGGGTGTGCGCGTTCACGGAAGGAAAGATCACAGTTCAGGATCCAAGCTCCTCCCTTGCGGCACAGATGGCATCTATTGCCCCGGGAGATTTCGTTCTTGACGTGTGCGGAGCTCCGGGAGGAAAGGCCATGCATGCGGCAGATCTTTTAAAAGGTACCGGTATGGTGGAAGCGAGAGATGTGAGCGGGAGAAAGACGGATCTTATTGAGGAGAACATCATGCGCTGCGGCTTCCGGAACATTCGCACGAACGTTTGGGACGCGACAGTTCTGGATCCGTCTATGGTGGAGCAGGCAGATGTGGTTCTGGCAGATCTCCCATGTTCCGGTCTCGGAATTATCGGAAAGAAACCGGATATCAAAGAGCGGATGACGAGAGATGAGATCAAAAATCTCGCGAAGCTGCAGAGGGAGATCCTTTCTGTGGTGACTCAGTATGTAAAACCTGGTGGAACGCTTGTTTACAGTACCTGTACGATCACTGAGGAAGAGAATGAAGAAAACGCGGACTGGATCGAGAAGCATTTGGCGTTTGAAAAGAAGAGGATTGCAGATCTCCTGCCGGAGGCTCTTAAGAGTTCCTGCGAGGAGAACAGGATCCAGCTTCTTCCGGGACTCCATCCCTGCGACGGCTTCTTTATCTCTGTGTTCAAAAAGAAGAAATAATACTGCGCAGGTTCTGAATCCGCGGACATGACTGCCTGCGGATCCGTTAAAAACGGATTTATGTGGAAACATGACAGAACCAAGGCTTTTGGAGAATCGAGAATGGAAAAGAAAGACCTGAAATCAATGACACTGGAAGAACTGACAGAGTTCGTGAAGGAGCTGGGTGAAAAACCGTTCCGGGCAAAACAGTTATACCAGTGGATGCATGTAAAATTAGCCGAGTCTTTAGACGAATGTACGAACCTTCCGAAGTCGCTTAAGGAAAAGCTTTCGGAATACAGTACATACACGTCCCTTAAGACCGTAAAGATGCTGGAATCGGGGATCGACGGGACAAGAAAGTATCTGTTCGGTCTCGATGACGGAAACGTGATCGAGAGCGTCCTGATGAAATATCACCACGGAAATTCTGTGTGTATTTCCTCTCAGGTGGGCTGCCGCATGGGCTGCCGGTTCTGTGCGTCCACTCTGGACGGACTCACAAGAAACTTACGTCCTTCGGAGATGCTGGATCAGATCTACCGGATCCAGAGATCCACGGGAGAGCGTGTCTCCAACGTTGTGGTCATGGGAAGTGGTGAGCCGATGGATAACTATGATAACCTGATCCGGTTTATCAGGCTTCTTTCCGATGAAAACGGTCTGAATATCAGTCAGAGAAACATCACGGTATCCACCTGCGGGATCGTACCAAAGATCTTAAAGCTTGCGGAGGAAGGTCTTTCCATTACTCTGGCACTTTCCCTTCATGCGCCGGACGATGAGACGAGAAAGACTCTTATGCCCATCGCCAACAGCTACTCCTTATCGGAGGTGCTTCCGGCATGTAAGGAATATTATAAAAAGACAGGAAGACGCCTGACCTTTGAGTACAGTCTTGTACAGGGCGTCAATGATAACCTTGACGAGGCAAAGCGCCTGACTGCGCTTTTAAAGGATATGCAGGGGCACGTGAACCTGATTCCGGTAAACCCGATCAAGGAACGCGACTTCAAACAGTCCAATCGGGATGCCATTGACGCGTTCAGGGGTTATCTTGAAAAACACGGCATCAACGTTACGATCCGCAGGGAGATGGGCCGCGATATCGGCGGTGCCTGCGGACAGCTTAGAAAGAGCTATCTGAGTGAGGAGGAATCGTCATGATCTCTTACGCGAAGACAGACACCGGTCTTGTGAGAAGATCCAATCAGGATTTCCTGTTTGCAGCGGATCAGCCGGTGGGACCGCTTCCGAATCTGTTCATCGTGGCAGACGGAATGGGCGGACATAAGGCCGGGGATTTCGCGTCCCGGTATGTCGTGGAACATATGAAAGAATATATTGAAAATTCTGATCCGGCCAGTCCTGTGATGATCCTCAGAAAAGCTCTGGAGAAGACGAATCAGGGGCTCTTTGAGGAAGCTCAGGGAAACCCGGACCGGGAAGGAATGGGGTCCACTCTGGTTGCCGCTACGATCGAGGACGACATGATGTACGTGGCAAATGTGGGGGACAGCAGACTTTATCTTTTGCGGGACAGTCTTGCACAGATCACGAGAGACCATTCCCTTGTGGAAGAGATGGTCGCGAGAGGAAAAATGGAGCGGGACAGCGAGTCCTACCGAAGTCAGAAGAACATTATTACCCGCGCCATGGGAATCGGAAACCGGGTGGAGGCGGATTTCTTTGAAGTGCCGCTTCT
>ENA-USUK01000780-USUK01000780.1-human-gut-metagenome-genome-assembly--contig:-NODE-780-length-25343-cov-7.983298_pt1 | contig 25343 bp, 23 predicted proteins | sample MGYA00250062_ERZ773400 | MGnify/ENA primary metagenome ERZ773400 (study PRJEB29103, sample SAMN06111961) | human gut metagenome | biome: human gut; feature: ankylosing spondylitis patient; material... | reverse complement strand
CAGTACAACATTCCAAGAACCGTCTACTGATATCGGTTATAAAAAGAAAAAGCGTCTAGCTAAATCAGGAAAAGACACACCTCACATGATAACTCCGGTTACCCCAAACGGTAACTTCATTTACACTACGAGGTAAAAGGCTTTACACTATGGTGTAACGACCGTTACAATATGGAGTAACGGCCGTTACACCCTATGGTAAACTGCTTTACATTAGAAGGTAAACAAGCGGTAAATACAATACGCTGATTTAAAGGGAAGTATTCAGTATAAGACTATGGCAGTATTTCACCTTCCGCTGTCACCTTTACGTAGATTTCCCTTTCCCCTTGCTCCATCTCTACCAAAAAGTAACTGCCATCGGGAGTCTCAATAAAGTCGGCATCATCAATGACATAACCGGGATGGGCAGCCGTAACGGCGTTCTTCACTACATCCTCCAGATGTCTCTTACTGATATCCCAGATAGTATAGGCCCATGCACCCTCAGCGGTGAACATCACATCCTTGCTGATACTTCCGTGCACGATTTCGACTTCCGTCATACCGTTCTTTTCTTTTTCAATATCCACAATGCGGGCATTGGGATATTTCTCTGCTATAAAATCTTTGATGGCAGCGGAAATATCAGAAGGGAGATAATCTTCGGGAGAACCGCCGTTGTGTGCATCGGCCACTTCCTTCACCAGAATGCCGTCCTCCGAATAATAGAGGTCCATTTCCTGATTACCTTTCTCCACTTCGATGATGTAGACAACAGCCATTTCCTTACGTTCCAGCTTGTCTACATCTTCCACCTTCCATACATTATAATAGGTACTACTCTCGTAAGAGCTTCTCACCGGAGCGGGAAGGTCTGCATAACGGAGGTCGGTTTCGGTCATCTGCCATACACCGTCTTTGGTGAACCAGGCCTCCTTTTCGAAATTGTCCTCATGGAAATCAGCCACATAATATGCACCTTTTGTTTCCCATTCTATACGCTGGGCATTGGGATGCTCCTTGGCCAACGCATTACTCAGTTCCGCGGGCACGGAGATTCCGTCGTTGTCGTCATCATCACAGCTTTGCAAGGCAAAGGCAAACACGCCTAACGCCAATAATAAGAAGTACTTTTCCAGTTTCATAGTCATTTCGTTTTTTTACATTATCAATACCAAGTTTGTTCATTTTGTATGGCAAAGATGAAGCCTAAATCTGGAAAGAATCTGGAAGAATACTCATATTTTGCAGAAAACAGCTATCTTTGTGCCACTAAAAGCGTTCATAACAAAAGAGATACATAATAACACAATGGAAAAGAAATTCAAACGTACCACCGTGACCTCGGCATTGCCGTATGCCAACGGCCCGGTTCATATCGGACACCTGGCAGGCGTTTATGTTCCTGCCGACATTTATGTCCGCTACCTGCGACTGAAAAAGGAAAATGTAATCTTCATCGGCGGCTCCGACGAACACGGAGTGCCCATCACCATCCGCGCCAAGAAGGAAGGCATCACCCCGCAAGACGTGGTGGACCGCTATCATACGCTTATAAAGAAGTCTTTCGAAGAGTTCGGCGTTTCCTTCGACGTGTACAGCCGTACAACTTCAAAGACGCATCACGACACGGCTTCCGACTTCTTCCGCAAGCTGTACGATAAGGGAGAATTCATCGAAAAGACCAGCATGCAGTATTACGACGAAGAAGCCAAGACCTTCCTTGCCGACCGCTACATCACCGGCGAGTGCCCCCACTGCCATGCCGAAGGCGCTTACGGCGACCAATGCGAGAAGTGCGGCACCAGCCTCAGCCCCACGGACCTGATTAATCCGAAGAGTGCCATCAGCGGCAGCCAGCCCGTGATGCGTGAGACGAAGCACTGGTATCTGCCGCTGGACAAACACGAGGAATGGCTTCGCCAATGGATTCTGGAAGACCATAAGGAGTGGCGTCCCAATGTTTATGGCCAATGCAAGAGCTGGCTCGACATGGGCTTGCAGCCGCGTGCCGTGAGCCGCGACCTGGATTGGGGTATTCCCGTTCCCGTAGAGGGCGCCGAGGGCAAAGTGCTCTATGTATGGTTCGACGCCCCTATCGGCTACATCAGCAACACCAAAGAGTTGCTGCCCGACACATGGGAGAAATGGTGGAAAGACCCCGAAACGCGTCTGGTACACTTCATCGGAAAAGACAATATCGTGTTCCACTGCATCGTGTTCCCCGCCATGCTGAAGGCAGAGGGTAGCTACATCCTGCCGGACAACGTGCCGAGCAACGAGTTCCTGAACCTGGAGGGCGACAAGATTTCCACTTCACGCAACTGGGCGGTATGGCTGCACGAGTATCTCGTTGACTTCCCCGGCAAGCAGGATGTGCTGCGCTACGTGCTGACCGCCAACGCACCGGAGACAAAAGACAACGACTTCACCTGGAAGGACTTCCAGGCACGTAATAACAACGAGCTGGTTGCCGTTTATGGCAACTTCGTGAACCGCGCCCTGCAACTCACCAAGAAGTACTTCGACAGCGTAGTGCCCGCCGCAGGCGAACTGAACGACTACGACCGCGAGACGCTGAAAGAATTTGCCGACGTCAAGGCAGAAGTGGAGAAGTTGCTGGACGTATTCAAATTCCGCGACGCACAGAAGGAAGCGATGAACCTTGCCCGCATCGGAAACAAATACCTGGCAGACACCGAGCCGTGGAAGCTTGCCAAGACAGACATGGAGCGCGTAGCCACCATTCTCCACATCTCGTTGCAGTTGGTCGCCAACCTTGCCATTGCTTTCGAACCGTTCCTGCCCTTCAGCAGCGAGAAGCTTCGCAAGATGCTGAACATGGACAGCTTTGACTGGGCAGAGCTGGGACACACCGACCTGTTGCCTGCCGGACATCAGCTGGGCACCCCCGAACTGCTGTTCGAAAAGATAGAAGACGACGTCATCCAGGCACAAGTAGACAAGCTGCTTGCCACCAAGAAGGCAAACGAAGCCGCCACCTACAAGGCAAACCCCATCAAGCCGACCATCGCCTTCGAAGACTTTGAAAAGCTGGATATCCGCGTAGGTACAGTGCTTGAATGCGAGGCAGTGCCCAAGATGAAGAAGCTGCTGAAGTTCAAGATTGCCGACGGGCTGGAAAACCGCACCATCGTCAGCGGCATTGCCCAGCACTACAAATCGGAAGAACTGGTAGGCAAGCAAGTGCTGTTCATCGCCAACCTCGCTCCACGCCAATTCAAGAACGGGCTGGTAAGTGAGGGAATGATTCTCTCTGCCGAGAATTATGACGGCTCGCTGGCGGTGACTTCACTGCTGAAAGAGGTGAAGCCGGGCAGCGAGGTGAAATAAAACAGTAACAAGGTAACGAGTTAACAAGGCTACAAGGAGGAAGGAAAAGCCTCGTGGCCTTGTTAACTCGTTGCCTTATCAACCAATAAACTATGTCCGATACATCACTCAAAGAAAAAACAGCCAAAGGCCTCTTCTGGGGAGGATTCAGCAACGGCATACAGCAGTTGTTAAATCTGGGATTCGGAATAGTCCTTGCCCGTCTGCTGGATGCTTCGGATTATGGTATGGTAGGGATGCTTACCATCTTCTCCGCCATTGCCGCCGCCTTGCAGGAGGGTGGGTTCATTTCGGCACTGACCAACCGGAAGGAGACTTTGCACAAGGATTACAACGCCGTGTTCTGGTTCAGCCTGATGTGCAGCACTACTATATATATATTACTCTTCTTTGCCGCACCGCTGATTGCCGACTTCTACGATACGCCCGAGCTGATACCGCTGTCCCGTCTCTCCTTCTTGGGATTCGTCATTTCCAGCATGAGCATTGCACCGAGGGCATATCTATTCAAGAACCTCAGAATCAAGGACACTACCGTCATTTCTATTTCAAGTCTGATAGTCTCCGGTATTGTGGGCATCACATTGGCGGCAAACGGATTCGCCTATTGGGGGATTGCATTGCAAAGCATCTCTTTCATCACCGTAATGACGATTCTTAACTTCTACTTCTCGCATTGGAGACCCCGCTTCCGGTTCGACTTCACACCCATTAAGGAGATGATAGGGTTCAGCAGTAAGATAATCATTACGAATATCTTCACCATAATCAATAACAATTTGTTTTCCGTCTTGTTGGGTAAGTTCTATTCGGAACGGGAAGTGGGTAACTTTACGCAGGCAAACAAGTGGAACGGCATGGGACATACCACGATTACGGGCATGATAAACGGCATTGCACAACCCGTCTTTACCCGGGTTGCCGACGACAAGGCACGGCAACTTGCCGTATTCAGAAAGCTGTTGCGCTTCACCGCTTTTATCTCTTTCCCTGCCATGCTGGGATTGAGCTTGGTATCGAAAGAACTGATTGTAATCACTATCACGGAGAAGTGGTTGCCCAGTGCCGATATACTACAACTCCTATGCATCTGGGGAGCATTCATTCCCGTCATCAATCTGTTCTCCAACCTGCTCATCAGCCGTGGGCATTCCTCCATCTATATGTGGAGCACCATCAGCCTGAGCCTGCTGCAAATAACGGCCGTATGTGCCATGTACCCTTACGGGTTGGAGTGGATGCTGCGTATTTTCGTCATTATCAATATCGGCTGGCTGTTTGTATGGTTCCGTTTTGTCAAGAGGGAGATAGGATTAAGACTGCGCGATATGCTGAAAGACATCTCTCCTTATCTCTCCCTATCCATTGTACTCGTAGTGTCAACTCACTATGCTACTCAGCCCATAGAAAACCTATACTTAAATATGGCAGCCAAAATCATTATGGTAGCTGGGCTTTATGCACTGGTTTTGTGGAAACTACAATCTACCATCTTCCGGGAAAGCATTGAATTCCTCTTAAAGAAAAAAAGAGCATGAGCCGCATAGCCTACATCATATCCGCCTACAAGGATGCCCCACACTTGGCACGCCTGGTTGCCGCACTGGATGACCGGGCAGACTTCTACGTGCACATCGACCTCAATGCCGATATACACCCTTTTGAAGAAGCCTTGGGAGACAAGGTCACTTTCGTGCCCCGCCACCGGATAAGCTGGGGAGGATGGGAACAAGTGGAATATCAGAAAGAATTGCTTGCCGCCGTATTGCATAGTGGTATCCCCTATACCCGCGTAGTATGCCTGAGCGGGCAAGACTATCCGTTATGGAACAACAACGCCATCCACCACTATTTCGAGGAGCATCAAGACACTGAATTCATCGGCGGTTTCAACCTGACACACTGCACCGTGAAACAGCAGTTGCACAAGATAACCCATTACCACCCTTTCCGTGACCTGCCTTGGAAGAGTATATGGTGGAAGAACAAACTCATCGTAGCATCGCGCAAGCTGGCACAGATACTCCCCATCCGGAAAGCCCCTTTCGCACCCTTGGAAGGCAAGCAGGCAGATGTCTATTTCGGTTCCGACTATTGGGCCATCACGCTGCCCTGCGCACGATATGTATATGAAAAGTTGTGCACGGAGGAGAAACTGGTGAAGTATTTCAGAACCAGCTTTGTACCCAGCGAACTGTGCATACAGACCATCGTATTCAACTCCCCTTTTGCCTCAAAAGGGCTTCTTTTAGAGGGAAAATACCCCGGACTTACCCGTCTCACCCCCTTGCACTACATAGACTACGGTGCATCCATCCGCGTGATGACACTCGAGGACCTGCCGGTATTGCAGCAGTCTGGAAAGATGTTCTGCCGGAAAGTGGTAAGCGGGGAGTCCGACACACTGATAGAAAAACTCAAGTCCGATTTCGCAAAAGAAGATTGAAATGGAAAGTGCTTCTTTCAACTATTATCATTATTTTTGCAGACATCAATCAAAAATGGTATCCATGGTGAAGCAATATACCCCAGAAGAACTGACCCAACTACATCAGGTGCTATACGAAATACTGGAAGAGATTGTGCGCATCTGCGACAAACACAATATTCCCTATTTTGTAATCGGCGGAACAGCAATAGGGGCACTCTATGACAAAGCGATTCTTCCTTGGGATGACGACATAGATATAGGTATGAAACGGGAAGACTACAATAAGTTTCTCCAGATAGCCTCCCAAGAACTGAGAGAACCATACTTTCTTTCATGGATACATACCGACCCTCATAGTCCTTATTACTTTGCCAAAGTCAAGAAAAACAACACCTTGTTTGTCGAAGAGATGTTTAAAGATGTACCTATGCATCAGGGAATCTTTGTCGATATATTCCCTTTTGACCGTATTCCAAACAATAAGCTATTAAGGAAGATACAATATGAAGCCGTCAACTTTCTGAAATGCTGCCTGATGGGAAAAGAGGTATGGCTATGGAAACACTTCGGAAAATGTCAAATATCCAACCCTACCAATCGTGGAGCTGTTGCCTGCCTTCTGAACCGGATAGTTGATATGACACTCTCTAAAAAGACAATCTACCGTTTGATGGTGATAATGCAAAGTTGTTTCAACTCATGGAAAACTTTGTATTACAACAATGTGATTACCACTACCGACCATGTTTTGGAGACGAGTCTCAACCATTTACAACCAATCAAATTCGGTCCACTTTATCTGAAAGCACCTGATGGATTGGAAAACTTTCTACGGTACAACTATCCCACTTTACACCGGTATACAGAAGAAGAGCAGGACAAGATAAACAATCATTATCCGGCAGTTCTTTCTTTCAACATACCAAATGACCATATAGCCACCTCCTAATCCAACAAAATTGCCATGAAACCAGCCCTTGTAGATGTATCTGTACTGATTCTTTTCTTCAACCGCCCCAAACTGCTGGCGCAAGTATTCGAACAAGTGAAGAAAGCACGCCCCGCACGACTGTTTCTCTATCAGGACGGCCCGCGCGGCGAGCGTGACATGCCGGGCATAGAAGCTTGTCGCAAAGTGGTGGCAGACATCGATTGGGAATGCGAAGTACACCACAATTACCAGGAGAAGAACTACGGCTGCGACCCATCGGAATACATGGCACAGAAGTGGGCATTCTCCTTGTCGGACAAATGTATCGTGCTTGAGGATGACGACGTGCCCGCCGTCTCTTTCTTCGGCTTCTGCAAGGAACTGCTCGACAAGTATGAGCACGACACACGCATCAGCATGATTGCCGGATTCAACAACGAGGAGATTACACCCGACATCACTTCCGACTACTTCTTCGCCACCACCTTCTCCATCTGGGGATGGGCGAGCTGGCGGCGGGTGACGGACCAATGGGATGAATTCTACACCTTCCTGGACGACAAGGAGAACATGCGGCAACTGAAGAACCTCATCCACACACGGCGCTACCGCAAAGACTTCATCTACATGTGCCAACGCCACCGCGAACACGGGAAAGCCTATTACGAAACCATCTTCCACGCTTCCATGTTGTTCAATTCGGGTCTGAGCATCGTGCCCACCCGCAACATGATAAACAATCTGGGAGCCACTGCCGACTCCACCCACTTTGCCGGCTCCGTGCACACCATGCCGCGCGGTTACCGCCGCATCTTCACCATGAAACGCCACGAAGTGGAGTTTCCACTGAAGCACCCTCGCCACGTCATCGAGAACACAGCCTACAAGGATAGCGTTTACCGCATCATGGCATGGCGGCATCCCTGGATAAAGATTGCACGGTCGTTCGAGGAACTGGCGTTGAACCTACGGTACGGCAACTTCACCATCATATGGCAAACGCTGCAAAAGCGTATCCGGAAATGGATGAAACAAGACCGGCATCTGTAACAAGAAAAAACATTCAAAAAAGAAGAAACGAACAACAGTCATGAGAGTACTACTTATCAATACATCCGAACGCATCGGCGGCGCAGCCATCGCCGCCAGCCGTCTGATGGAATCACTCAAGAACCACGGCATCAAAGCCAAGCTGCTGGTACGCGACAAGCAGACCGACCAAATCTCCGTTGTGTCACTGGACCATAACTGGCGCATGGTGTGGAAGTTCGTCTGGGAGCGCATCGTCATCTGGAGCGCCAACCGCTTCAACAAGAAGAACATCTTTGCCGTCGACATAGCCAACACGGGGACAGACATCACCTCACTGCCCGAATTCCAGCAAGCAGACGTCATCCATCTGCACTGGATAAACCAAGGGATGCTCTCGCTGAAGAACATCGAGAAGATTCTCACCTCGGGCAAGCCCGTCGTCTGGACCATGCACGACATGTGGCCCTGCACCGGCATCTGTCACCATGCTCGCGAGTGTACCCACTACCAGCAGGAATGCCACAACTGCCCCTTCATCCACGGAGGCGGAGGCAAACGTGACCTTTCCTACCGCATCTTCCACAAAAAGCAGGCATTGTATCGCAACCGTCACATCAACTTCGTCACCTGCAGCCGCTGGCTGGAAGAACGTGCCCGGACAAGCGCCCTCTTCTGCGGACATGCCGTGACGTGCATCCCCAACCCCATCAACACCAACCTCTTCAAGCCCCGCAACCGACAGGAAGCCCGCAGCCGTTGCCTACTGCCGCAAGACAAAAAGCTCATGTTGTTCGGCTCGGTGAAGATTACGGACAAACGGAAAGGCATTGACTACTTGATAGAATCGTGCCGACTGCTGGCCGACAAGCATCCCGAACTCCGGGAACAGTTGGGTGTCGTCGTCTTCGGCAACCAATCGCAACAACTGGAAAACCTGCTTCCATTCAAAGTCTACCCGCTGAACTTCGTCAGCAACGAACACCAACTGGTGAACATCTACAATGCCGTGGACATCTTCGTGACCCCCTCGCTGGAAGAGAACCTGCCGAACACCATCATGGAAGCCATGGCATGCGGCATTCCCTGCGTCGGATTCAACGTGGGCGGCATCCCTGAGATGATAGACCATCTGCACAACGGCTACGTGGCACAATACAAATCCTCGGAAGACTTTGCCAACGGCATCTACTGGACGCTGACCGAACCCGACTACCCCAGCCTCTCGGAACAAGCCTGCCGGAAAGCCATCTCCCACTATTCGGAGAACGTCGTCGCCAAGAAATACATTGACCTTTACAACAAAGTGACCGGAAGAAATGCATAACCACCCCACCCCGAAATTCAGCATCATCACCGTGACCTACAATGCCGAAGCGGTACTGGAGGACACGATTCAAAGCGTTATCTCGCAAACCTACCACCACGTAGAATACATCCTTGTGGACGGTGCGTCCAAAGACGGCACGCTCTCCATTATCGACCGTTACCGCGACCGCATCACCCGCATCGTGAGCGAACCGGACAAGGGACTGTACGACGCCATGAACAAAGGTATCCGCCTTGCCACCGGCGATTACCTCTGCTTCCTCAATGCCGGCGACAGCTTCCACGAGGACGACACCTTGCAGCAGATGGTGCGTTCCATCTCCGGCAACGAACTACCCGACGTGCTGTACGGCGAAACGGAACTGGTGGACAAGGAAGGTCACTTCATCCGCATGCGCCGCCTCGCCGCCCCGGAAGTGCTTACCTGGCGAAGCTTCAAGCAGGGCATGCTGGTCTGCCATCAGGCCTTCTTTGCCAAAGCTTCCCTTGTAGAACCCTACGACCTGCAATACCGCTTCTCCGCCGACTTCGACTGGTGCATCCGGGTGATGAAGAAGGCAAGGGCGTTACACAACACCCATCTCACCCTCATCGACTATCTGGAAGAGGGAATGACCACCCAGAACCGGCAAGCATCCCTGCGCGAACGCTTCCGCATCATGGCGCGACATTACGGACTGGCGAGTACCATAGCCCATCATGCCTGGTTCGTATTACGGGCCGTAATAAAGAAATAGCACAAGTTTCGAGAGCAAATATACTTTATTCCCGCAAGACCTATACCTTGTGGGAATCTCCCCTATACCCAGCTCTCTACAGTATAGGAGTGAGTACCCAAAACATCCCCATGTTTTCACCTAAAACATCCGGATGTAATGGGGCAAAACATCCCCATGTTTTGGGGTAAAACATCCGGGTGTTTTGGAGAAAGACATCCAGATGTTCTGCATATTAAGTCCTATACCGTGAGGGGCTAAGTCCTAAGACGTAGGAGATTAAGTCCTAAGGCAAAGGAGGCTGGGTAGCTGTAAGCAGCGCCTTCAACTCTTTTACCCCTTCCGAAGCTCCCTTTTGAATGACATGTATCGGACGCATGACGTGCGTGTCCACCGGCTTGGGGTCTATCAGATACACTTCGGCGGCACGGGGCACGTAGTTCAGCAGTCCCGCAGCGGGATAAACGTTCAGGCTGGTGCCGATGATGACGAAGATGTCCGCCTGCTCCACATACCGGATGGCAGTCTCAATCTCCGGCACCGACTCGCCAAACCACACGATGAACGGGCGGAGCTGCGTACCGTCGCCCGCCTTGTCGCCCAACTTTACTTCATATTCCTCCGGCGCCAGTTCCTTGACGAAATGCGGATTATAAGGGTCGCGGCTGGAACAAACCTTCGTCAGTTCCCCATGCAAGTGTATCACGTGCGTACTGCCGGCACGCTCGTGCAGATTATCTACGTTCTGGGTGACGACCGTTACATTGAAATCCCTCTCCAGGTCGGCAACGCCCAGATGCCCGGCATTCGGCACCACATCGAGCAACTGCTTGCGACGTTCGTTATAGAAATTAATGACCAGTTCCGGATTACGTGCATACCCCTCGGGAGTCGCCACCTGCTCCACCGGATATTTGTCCCATAATCCGCCCGCATCACGGAATGTGCTGATGCCGCTCTCGGCGCTCATACCGGCACCCGACAATATGACCAAGTTCTTCATTTTCTGCTCCTTTCCTTTATTAAAGTAAGACAAATATAAGAAGAATGTTCAAGTTGTGATATAAATAAGAAAAATTAAATACTTAAAAGCCTTATCATTCAAATAAAAGACGTACTTTTGCCACTCATAAATTTGCAATAGACTGGAAAAGAAACCAATCCGGTCGTCAACAAAAGAATCTTATGGACAAATTCAGTTATGCTATCGGCCTTGGAATAGGTCAGAATCTTTTAAGCATGGGTGCCAAAGGCATTGCAGTAGATGACTTTGCACAAGCAATCAAAGACGTTTTGGAGGGCAACCAGACGGCAATCAGCCACACAGAAGCCCGTGACATCGTCAACAAGTACTTCGCCGAACTGGAGGAGAAGATGAACGCAGCAAACATAGAAGCCGGCAAAAAGTTCCTGGAAGAGAACAAAAAACGCGAGGGAGTTGTTACGCTGCCCAGCGGACTTCAATACGAAGTTATCACGGAAGGAAACGTGGGCCGCTATGCCAAAGCCACCGACCAGGTGCAATGCCACTACGAAGGCACACTGATTGACGGAACGCTGTTCGACAGCTCCATCAAACGCGGCCAGCCTGCCACGTTCGGTGTAAACCAAGTGATACCCGGTTGGGTGGAAGCCCTGCAGCTTATGCCCGAAGGTGCCAAGTGGAAACTCTACATCCCCAGCGACCTGGCATACGGAGCGCAGGGTGCCGGCGAGATGATTCCTCCCCACAGCACGCTCGTATTCGAAGTCGAATTACAGAAAATTTTATCTAAATAAACAACAAGTAAAAGCAAAATGAAAAAAGTAACATTTCTCATGGCTCTTGCAGTAGCTGCCGGTATGGCATCTTGTACTGCTCAAAGTCCGAAAGCTGATTTGAAGACGGACATCGATTCATTGTCTTACGCCATCGGTATGGCACGTACAGAAGGTTTGGACCAGTATCTTGCACAGCAAGGAATTGACTCAACCCAGATGTCAGAATTCCTGAAAGGTTTCAACGAAGGCGCAGCCAAAATCGATAAGAAAGACGTGGCTTACATGGCCGGTCTGCAAGTAGGCCAGATGGTCAGCAAGCAATGGGTGGAAGGCTTCAACCAACAAATCTTCGGCAACGACTCTACACAGAGCATCAGTCGCGAAAATCTGCTGGCAGGTTTCGTAGCAGGTGTCATCGGCAAGGGTGGTGCTATGGATATGATGAAAGCTCAAGAGTACATGCGTACTCAGATGGATGCCATCAAAGAAAAAGCAACTGCAGAAAAGTATGCTGACAACAAAGCTGCCGGTGAAAAGTTCCTGGCTGAGAACAAGGCTAAAGAAGGTGTAGTAACTACCCCGAGCGGTCTGCAATACAAAATCATCACCAAGGGTAACGGTGCCGTTCCTGCCGACAGCAGCAAGGTGAAAGTAAACTACAAAGGTACGCTGATTGACGGAACAGAATTCGATAGCTCTTACAAGCGCAACGAACCTGCTACTTTCCGTGCCAACCAGGTAATCAAAGGCTGGACAGAGGCCCTCACCATGATGCCCGTCGGCTCTAAGTGGGAACTCTATATCCCCTACGACCTGGCATACGGTTCAAGAGAAACCGGTAGCCAAATCAAGCCGTTCTCTACTTTGATATTCGAAGTGGAACTGCTGGGTATCGAGAAGTAATGTAACAATCCGAAGGGAGGGGCAAAACCCTCTTGATACTTCTTTTAGGCGCGGATTACGAGGAATAACGCGGATTTGGTAAACTAAATCCGTGAAATCCGCGTAATCCGCGCCTTATCGTTACCCCTCACTTTTATTCATTTTTCCGTCCCTTTTTATAGATAAATTAAAATAAAGTCCTATATTTGCTTACTATTTGATAACAACAAGAACTTTACTTATTTACTATTATGGAAAAAATAGACAATCTTGACCGGCAGATTCTGGAAATCATTTCCCAAAATGCCCGTATCCCTTTCAAGGACGTAGCTGCTGAATGTGGCGTGTCACGTGCTGCCATCCATCAACGTGTACAGCGCCTGATTGACCTTGGCGTTATTGTTGGCTCAGGCTATCATGTAAATCCCAAGTCCCTTGGATACAGAACCTGCACTTACGTAGGAATCAAGCTGGAAAAGGGCTCCATGTATAAGACGGTAGTTGCTGAGCTGGGCAAGATTCCCGAAATCGTAGAATGCCACTTCACCACTGGTCCGTACACCATGCTGACCAAGGTATATGCCCGCGACAACGAGCATCTGATGGATTTGCTGAACAACAAGATGCAGGAGATTCCTGGCGTAACCGCTACCGAGACCTTGATTTCCCTGGAACAGAGCATCAAGAAGGAGATTCCTATTTGCCCCGAGAAATAACGAACAACAATGGATTTCTTGAACGAATATCATCTGTCGGGCCTTGTCATAGGTATCTGCACATTCCTCATCATCGGCTTGTTTCACCCCATAGTTGTGAAAGCCGAATATTATTGGGGCACCAAGTGCTGGTGGATTTTCCTTTTACTCGGCATCGGCGGCATCATTGCCTCCCTTTATACGGAGAACATCATGATAGCCTCCCTTTTGGGCGTCTTTGCATTTTCCTCGTTCTGGACCATCAAGGAGATATTCGAGCAGGAAGAACGAGTGAAAAAAGGCTGGTTTCCCAAGAATCCAAAACGAACTTATAAGTTCTAAGGACAAAGGTTATAAGGAATTTTATCCAAAAGTCTTGCATATTTCAATAGAAAATGCTACTTTTGTCCCCGCTATCCAAGCAAGGATGCATCGGACTTGTAGCTCAGTTGGTTAGAGCAACAGACTCATAATCTGGAGGTCCCTGGTTCAAGCCCAGGCTGGTCCACGAAGAATTGCCTCATAAACAAGTGTTTATGGGGCTTTTTTATTAGGACTTCTTCTCTTTGGATTTTCGAAATGCAGTATATTTTGGAAGTTGCAAAATGTGGAGGGATTACGAAAGCAGCGAATAATCTTTATATTACACCTTCTGCGTTGAGTAAGTTTGTCCAGGCGAGGGAGGAAGAACTGAATGTGCAGTTATTTCACAGGATCGGGAAACGTTTTGTGCTGACGGCGGCAGGCGAGTATTATGTGGGCAGATGTAAGGAGATCGAAACAATCCAGAAAGAGATCACAATTCAGATGGAGCGGTTTTCCAGTATGAGCCACGGCATGATACGTATCGGTGTGCAGCCTTCTTTTTCGGATCTTGTTTTAAAAGATATCATTCCAAAGTTTCAGGAGAGTTTTCCGGCAGTAAAAATTATTTTACAGGAGTATTCAACAGGAGAGCTGATGGAGCTGTTGAAAAAACAGCAGGTGGATGTGGTGCTGGCAACAATTGACCAAAAGGATGCTGATCTGGAATACCGCCCGGTTAAAATGTGTGAGTTTGTCATGGCAGTCGGTAAAAATCATCATCTGGCAACGCTGGCGGTGGCGAAGGAAGGATTTCAGTATCCGTGGGTTGACCTTAAAGCGTGTGAAAAAGAGGAAAATGTCATGCTTTTACCGGGGTCACCGTTTCGGCAGCACGCAGATGAAATTTATGGACATTACCATTTAAAACCTAATGTTGTATATCAGATCAGTGGGACAAGAACGGGATTGTCCTGTGTGGCGTACCATGAAGCAATTATGATCACGTTGGATCATATGATTTTTAATAACCCGTTTTCAAAAGAAATTGTACCTTTATCAATCGGAGATGCACCGATTCAGATTGAAATTGACCTGATTTATATGAAAGATACCGTATTAAAAACGGAGATGGAAAAGCTGTATGAGATTATCTGTGAAGCAATCCGGTAGCAGCATATACTGGAAATAATAATATGTAGTTGAAGGACATATTATGTGAAAATAAGGAACTGTACTTTCTGGCACTTCTGACATATGATAGTTATACTTGTTAAAAAATTATCATACTCAAGAAAAGTTGGAGGAACAGATGACACCGTTAGAAATTACGTTACTTATTTTAGTGCTTACGATCGTTGCTTTTATCACAGGAAAAATTCCGTTTTCCGTGATTTCAGCCGGAATTATGCTATCGCTCATCATGACAGGAGTGATGGAACCTGCGGAGGCATTCAGTGGATTTATCAACACAAATGTGGTCATGTTTGTGGCAATGTTTGTCATTGGAGCAGGACTTACGAAAACAAGTCTGATCGATAAGGCGGAGCAGCTGGTTGTCCGCTACAAGGATAATCCGAAAATGCTGATTTTTCTGGCATGTATTGCCTCATCGCTGCTTGCAAGTATCACGAGCGCGACAGCGACGGCTGCGATCATGATCTCACTTCTGGTTGGAATTGCAAATGAGATTGGCACAAGCAGAAGCAAACTGTTGTATCCTGCGATGGCCTGTGCCAATATTGCGACTTCGATGACCTTTTTGGGACAGGGGGCGAGCAATATCACATGGATTGATATTATGGCAAAGGCAGGAGCACCAAATGAGCTTTATATCTGGGATTTTACAATTGCAAGAATCCCATTGCTTGTGGTGTCAATTTTATATATGACGTTTGTTGGATATAAGTTAATGCCAGATATTGATAACAACACATTTGTAGATGGCGGGCATACAGGAAGAAAGTCTGCAAAATTAAGTCCGATAAAGGAAAAGATTGCAATTATCATCATTGTGGTTACAATTCTTGCAATGCTTTTTGAAAGTGTAATCGGAATCCCGATGTATATTGTTGCATGCATTGGCGCTGTTTTGCTTGTATTAAGTGGAATTTTAAACGAAAAAGAGGCATTGGATTCCATTCATCAGCCGACAATCTTTTTATTTGCAGGGGTGTTGACCTTATCAGAGGCGATCAAAATTACAGGTGCAGGGGATGTCGTGGCGGACTGGATGATCAGTCTGATTGGAAATACAACGAATCCGTATCTGATCATGGCGGTATTTTTCCTGATTCCATTTTTACTTACCCAGATCATGTCGAATCTGGCAACACTTACGATTTTCATTCCACTTGTTGTATCGGCCTGTATGAAAATTGGGATTGATCCGAGAGCAGCCGTTGTGGGTGTACTCACCGCAAGCTGCATTTCTATCATGACGCCGATGGCAGCACCGTGCCAGATCATGATTATTGAACCGGGCGGATATACATTGAAAGACTATTTGAAATGTGGTACACCTCTGGCAGTGATTCTTGCGATTATGACGATTTTTTTAATGCCGTTGATGTTTCCGTTTTATTAAGGGATAGAAAAATAAAAGAAAAGCAGGGAAGTTGATTTTTATAGAAAAATCAGCTTCCTTTTTGTGTTTCAAAAGGTTTTTATTTACAAATAAGGGGAAATTGGATACATTATATATAAAGCTATGAGCAGTGTACAAATGAAACGTACTAAACAAACGTACCTGCGATTATATCGCAGAAGCAATACAAAATGAGATTTTATCAGGAAGAATGGAGGCAGGACAGCCGCTTCGTCAGGAGGAATTGTCAGAGAAACTTGGCTATTCGAGAATGCCGGTCCGTGAGGCACTACAGATTTTAGAGGAGCAGGGACTTGTAAGGCGACTTGCAACCCGCCATGTTGTGGTGGCAGATTTTTCGGAAAGAAATATTGAAGAAATATTTGATATGTTCGGAAATGTGGAAAAGAAAGCATTAAAAGACCTTGCAGAGATGTCCTTTGAATGGGTGTACTCAGCAGAGGGCGAAGATGCAGAAGAGAAGTTCCATGAATTTGTCTATGGAACGATCACAAACGGACTTTTCCGCAGGCTTTTAGAGACATCGGCAGACTGTTATATCCGTTTTGCATCGGAAGAGACAGAAATGGGAAAAGATCCGGAGCAGAAACAGCTCAGACGGAATAAACTTGAAACTGTTCACAGTGCATATTGCAGAAAAGATACCGTCGTGATGGAAGTCGCACTGGAGGAATATTATAGATTACTGACAGAAAATGTGAAAAAAGAAAGAGGTTTTGAGAAATGAATGGTTTGAAACCGATAAAAATACCATCTGCTAAGGAAAAGGTAGCATCGGAGCTGCGGAAAGCAATTTTGTCAAGAAAGATGAAAGAGGGAGAAATCCTTTCTTTAGACAGTGTGGCAACTCAGCTGAATGTCTCGATTACACCTGTAAGAGAAGCATTTCAGATTCTTGCGAGAGATGGACTGATTAAGCTGCGGCAGAACAAGGGCGCAATTGTTTTAGGGATTACAGACACTTATATCAGGGAACATTATCAGCTGCGGGCGATTTTGGAGAGTGCGTGTGCCGGGCTTGCAGCAGAAGAAGGTGTGGATATCAGCGGTATCAGAGATTCTTATGAGGAATCCAAAGCTGCTTTGGAAAATGGAGATTACAGTCAGTATGCGAGCCAGAACCGGGAGTTTCACAGTGAAATCTGGGCAGCAGCCGGAAATAAAAAGATGGAAAATATGATCGCAGAACTATGGAATGGGTTGTCTATGGGAAATATGGTGACGGAACAAGAGTATGCAAAGATTTCCATCGAGGAACATGGCAGGATCATGGACGCAATTGCAGCAGGAGATGGTGAGCGCGCCAAAAAAGAAATGTACGCACATATTATGCGAAGCCGGGACGATATGCTGACTTACTATCAGTGATGTGAAAAAAATATTTTTCGTGCAAAACCGGAATCGAGGTTATTGATAAATAATGCACAAAAAAGAAAATATAAAATTATAGAAAATGCCGAAGTTGTCAAAAACAGTTGACGACTTCGGTTTTTTGTTATATTGTGTAATCAATAAATGGATACATTATCACATATCAAATATCAAAAAGACGAAGGGAGAAGGAATGATATGAGTCCAGCAACAATAACGTTATTATTTTTATTGTTTGCCATTGTAATGTTTGTGTGGGAAAAGATTCCACTTGGGGTAACATCCATGATCATCTGTGTCGGTCTTGTCGTAACAGGGGTGTTAGACTGGAAAACAGCATTTGCAGGGTTTATCGACAGCAATGTCATTTTGTTCGTGGCAATGTTTATTGTCGGGGGAGCATTGTTTGAAACAGGTATGGCAAATAAGATTGGCGGAGTGGTTACACATTTTGTCAAGACAGAGAGACAGCTTATCATTGCGATCATGATTATTGTAGGATTGATGAGCGGTGTGCTTTCCAACACAGGAACAGCAGCAGTTTTAATTCCGGTAGTTATCGGAATTGCAGCAAAGTCAGGATATTCAAGATCAAGGCTTTTAATGCCGCTTGTATTTGCAGCAGCGATGGGAGGCAACCTTTCTTTGATCGGAGCGCCGGGAAACCTGATTGCACAGTCCGTGATGGAAGAAATGAACATGAGTTTTAGCTTTTTTGAATATGCGAAGGTCGGACTTCCGATTTTAGTCTGTGGGATTATTTACTTTGCATTTTTCGGATACAAATTGCTTCCGAACAGAGCAGGTGGAGCTGATGGTAATGCAGAAGAGAAACAGGATTTCTCTAATGTGCCGCAATGGAAACAGGCATTGTCACTCATTATTCTGATCCTGACATTACTTGGAATGATCTTTGAAGATCAGATTGGTATCAAGCTTTGTATTACAGGATGTATCGGAGCACTGGCATTGATCTTAACCGGAGTGATCAGTGAGAAAAATGCGCTGAAATCCATTGATCTGAAAACAATTTTCCTTTTCGGAGGAACACTTTCTCTTGCATCTGCATTGCAGACAACCGGAGCAGGAGAGGATATCGCAAAAGCAGTGATCGGAGTTCTGGGTGAGAACCCATCCCCGTATGTACTTACATTCGTAGTATTTATGCTCTGCTGTGTACTGACAAACTTTATGTCAAACACCGCTACAACCGCACTGATGGCTCCAATCTGTGTTTCCATTGCACAGGGAATGGGCGCAGATCCAAGAGCAGTTTTGATGGCATGTGTCATCGGAGGTTCCTGTGCATATGCAACACCAATCGGTATGCCGGCAAACACGATGGTCGTGACAGCCGGAGGATATACTTTCAAAGATTACGCAAAAGCAGGCGTGCCGCTGATCCTTGTGGCAACTGTAGTCAGCATGATCTTACTGCCAATCTTATATCCGTTTTTTCCATAAGCGGATATTGATGATAAAAAATGGCTGTATTGTGTGAATGACACAGTGCACCCGAAAACTTATAAAAAGAATCCATAATATTTTTCAGGAGGAACGAATTATGTCAAACGAAAAACAGGTAGAACAGCTTACCAACTATATGGCAAATTTCATCGCTCATATAGCAAAAAAATTACCAGATGATGTCATCGCAAAGCTCACAGAGTTAAGAGACAAAGAGGACAGTCCATTATCCAAAACAATTTATGATACCATGTTCGAGAACCAGCGTCTTGCGGTTGAATTAAACCGTCCAAGCTGTCAGGATACAGGTGTTTTACAGTTCTGGGTAAAATGCGGAACAAAGTTCCCACTTATCGATGAGTTAGAGGGACTATTGAAAGAAGCTGTTGTAAAAGCAACATTTGAAGCTCCATTACGTCACAACAGTGTAGAGACTTTCGATGAGTACAACACAGGCAAGAATGTTGGTAAAGGAACGCCTACTGTATTCTGGGATATCGTACCAAACAGTGACAAATGTGAAATCTATACATACATGGCAGGTGGCGGATGTACCCTTCCGGGAAAAGCAATGGTATTAATGCCAGGTGAAGGTTACGAAGGTGTTACCAAATTCGTTATGGATGTTATGACAACTTACGGATTGAATGCATGTCCACCATTATTAGTGGGTGTTGGTGTTGCAACATCTGTTGAGACAGCAGCATTACTTTCCAAGAAAGCATTAATGAGACCAATCGGTTCCCACAATGAGAACGAGCGTGCAGCCAAGATGGAGACATTACTTGAGGATGGAATCAACAAGATCGGCCTTGGACCTCAGGGAATGGGAGGAAAATATTCTGTTATGGGCGTTAATATCGAGAATACAGCCCGTCATCCATCCACAATTGGTGTCGCAGTCAATGTCGGATGCTGGAGCCACAGAAGAGGACACATTATTTTTGATAAAGATCTTAATTATACAATCACAACACATACGGGGGTGGAATTATAATGGTAGAGAGAATCAATGGAAAAACAATTTTAACAACACCAGTTTCAGCAGAGGATTTAGAGGGAATCAAAATCGGCGATATCATTTATTTAAACGGAAGCATGACAACATGCCGTGATGTAGCACACCGCCGTGTCGTAGAAGAAGGAAGAGAAATTCCGGTAGATGTAAGAAATAATGCGATTTTCCATGCAGGACCAATTATCCGTCCATTAGAGAATGACAAATTTGAGATGGTTTCCGTAGGTCCTACAACTTCCATGCGTATGGAAAAATTCGAGTACGAATTCGTAAAAGAGACAGGTGTCAGAGTGATCATCGGAAAAGGTGGTATGAAAGAGAATACCGAGCGCGCATGTAAAGAGTTCAAAGCGATCCACTGTGTATTCCCAGCCGGAAACGCTGTTGTGGCTGCAACAGAGGTAGAAGAGATTGTACGTGCTGAGTGGAGAGACCTTGGAATGCCAGAGACACTCTGGAACTGCAGAGTGAAAGAATTCGGACCACTGATCGTATCTATCGACGCAGAGGGAAATAACTGGTTTGAGCAGCAGAAAGTAGAATTCAATAAGAGAAAAGATGCTGCAACAGAGGAAATCTGCAAACAGGTCGGATTTATCAAATAATATAAACAAATTCTTTAACGTATTCTGACTTCCGAATGTTATAGGAAGTTTGAAGAAAATAAATTTCGCTGACGATTGCCCGCATGAAATTGCTTTCATGCGGGCAATTGTGTTAAGTCCCCATTTACCTGAAATAAAAAATTTGCTATAATGAGCGTACTTTGCAGGAAAGAATATTGTGATCAAAATGAAATGACAGGAGATAGTTTTATGAGATATCCAAAATTTTTACCGGAAAAGGGGACAATCGGTTTTGTGGCGCCGTCATTTGGCTGTGCGACGGAACCATATTATACAGCTTTTTTGAATGCGCAGAAAAAATTTCAGAAAATGGGTTATGGGCTTGACTTAGGTCCGAACTGCTACGAGGCAAAAGGAATCGGCATCAGTAATACACCACAGGCTTGTGGAAAAGAGCTGACGGATTACTATTGCAGCGTGGATAACGACATTCTTATTTCCTGCGGTGGAGGGGAAATGATGTGCGAGACGATGAATTTTGTCGATTTTGAGAAAATCAAGTCTGCGGCGCCGAAATGGTATATGGGTTATTCGGATAATACGAATTTTACATTTTTACTCAGCACGATCTGTGATACGGCAGCAGTGTATGGACCATGCGCAGGAACTTTTGGCATGGAGCCGTGGCATGAGAGCCTTTTTGATACAATGGAAGTGCTGACCGGAAAGAGGACGAAGCTCCACAGCTATCCATTCTGGGAAAAAGACGATTTAAAAGACGAGGGAAATCCTTATGTGCCTTACAATACGACAGAGCCGTTAAATCTGGTGTTATATACCGGAGCGGAGAACCCGGATGCCGTAGTGACAATGGAAGGACGCCTTGTGGGCGGCTGTGTGGACTGCCTCGTAAATTTACTGGGAACACAGTTTGATTATGTAAACCAATTCAATGAGAAATACAAAGAAGACGGAATCATCTGGTTCTTAGAATGCTGCGATCTGAATGTGATGGGAATCCGGCGCGCCATGTGGCAGATGAAAAATGCGGGATGGTTTCAGCATGTGAAAGGCTTCATGATCGGACGTCCGTGCTGTATCGGGGAAGAGATGATGGGACTCGATCACTATCATGCAGTGACCGACATTTTAAAAGATTTCGAAGTGCCGATCATTATGGATATGGATATCGGACACAGACCACCGATGATGCCGCTTGTCTGCGGAAGCATGGCAGAGGTCTGCGTGAAGGGGAATGATGTTACGATCGATATGAAGTATATATAAGGAAGAAAAGACTGGAACACGAAGAGGATGATAGTTCATCATGCTTTGCGCACCAGTCTTTTTTCTATAAAGTCAGATCGATATTGCTGCCAAGTGTTTCGCTTAGCACAACACTGTCAGCTTTTTCTGCCATTTTCTTGGAATAACGGCTTACCTTTGTGATATATTCTGCATCATCAGCAAATAATGTTTTGACTTTGGAAACTTTGGCTGATTTTAGCAGGTTGTCATTGGCACTTAAGCTTCCATCGGAATTAACGGTGATCCCAATCCTGGACAATTCACTCGAATGCTCCTTGGAAAGTGACTTCAGATATCTGGAGTAACGGTTCAAAGAAGCGTCATCTGTTTTATTTCCGGATGACAGCGTGTTATTGTAAACTTGTATAAATGCGTTGACGCTTCCGTAAATATTGGCACTGTCTGTAGTGTCATCCTCATAATTAAAATTGCGTAACTTCTTCGCTGCACGGTGAAGCGCTGTGGCATCCGCCTGTGAAAGAGTACCGCCTGTCATCTCTTTGCGCTTGGATGAAGTGACTGCGTTACGGTTTGCTGTATAAAAATTTCTAAGATAATAATTGGCACTCAGAGATGTGCCGGTTCCTGCAACTGCTGCCATAATTCCCTCCGTGGAATAATCTCGTTACTGTTCACTCGTACCTGATTCCAGTAACATATGCTCTATCCTTAAATTCGTTATATTCATACTTCTGCTATAATATTTATCGGCAGTAAGATAAAATTAATTAGTATAATTCCGATAAATCGTTTATAATGTGTAATATCAAAATATAGACAATTGCGAAACTCATAACGACCTAAATTGAATTGTGAGAAATTGACAAAAGACATGAAAGACATTGGGGAGCCGCCGGCACTTAGAAGGCAGATACAACGGTAAGTTGTGTCTGGCTTCTTAGTACCGTTGCGAGCGACACATAGCGAAAGCGTGTCTTGAATGTTTTTGTTAATTTTGAACAATTTAAAGAAGACTATGAGGAGTTTCGCAATTGGCTAATAGATATTAAAACGAAAGGAGGACACGCAGTATGCCGTATTTTTCGGATGATATAATTGAAGAAGTGCGTTCCAGAAATGATATCGTGGATGTAATCGGACAGTATGTGCATCTGACGAAAAAGGGAAGCACCTATTTTGGACTGTGTCCTTTTCATAATGAGAAAACAGGATCGTTTTCTGTTTCTCCGAATAAACAAATGTACTACTGCTTCGGCTGTGGAGCCGGAGGGAATGTTTTCACGTTTATGATGCAGTATGAAAACTTTACCTTCGGGGAGGCAATGGAAGCCTTGGCGGACCGGGCGGGGGTTGCCCTGCCAAAGCAGGAATATTCTGCCGCACAGAAGAGAGAGGCAGATAAAAAACAGCGGCTGTTGGAGATCAACAAAGAGGCAGCCAGATATTTTTATACATTATTGCGGAATGACCGTGGAAAACATGCACTCGCTTATTTCCAGAAAAGAGAATTGTCTGAGGAGACCATGAAAAAGTTTGGTCTGGGATATTCGGATCAGTACAGTGATGACTTATACCGGTATCTCCGTTCCAAAGGGTATGAGGATGAGATCTTAAAAGAGTCGGGGCTTGTGACAATCGATGAGAGACGCGGCGGCTATGACAAATTCTGGAACCGTGCCATGTTTCCGATTATGGATGTCCACAACAAAGTCATCGGTTTCGGTGGCAGGGTGATGGGCGATGGAGAGCCGAAGTATTTAAACTCACCGGAAACACCGATTTTTGATAAGAGCCGGAATCTGTATGGACTTAATTTTGCAAGGACCACAAAGAAACCACAGTTTTTATTGTGTGAAGGATATATGGATGTGATCGCGCTGCATCAGGCAGGATTTGACAATGCGGTGGCATCACTTGGAACTGCGCTGACGGCAGGACATGCGAATCTGTTAAAAAGGTACACCAAAGAAGTGTATTTAACCTATGACAGTGACGGCGCAGGGGTGAAAGCTGCACTCCGGGCGATTCCAATTTTAAAGGAAGTAGGGATTACGACAAAGGTAATTAATATGCGTCCGCACAAAGATCCGGATGAATTTATCAAGGCTTTGGGAGCAGAGGCGTATCAGGATCGTATCGATCATGCAGAGAACAGCTTTATGTTTGAGATACGCATTTTAGAGCAGCAGTACGACATGAAAGATCCGGAGAGCAAGTCAGCCTTTTATCATGAAGTGGCAAAGAAACTATGCTCCTTCACAGAAAAAATCGAGCGTGATATTTACATTCAGGCAGTCGCGGAAAAATATATGCTGCCAACGCAGGATTTACAGCGGCTTGTCGGTAAATACGGAATGCAGATGGAAGGCATCCGAAAACAACCAACCCAGTTAAAAACCGGTATCAATGAGAAAAACGCCTCCGCCAGAGGAATCAAAAAAGAAGATGGGATGAAGCAATCCCAGAAACTTCTTTTGACATGGCTCATAGAGAATACCGGATTATATCATAAGATAAAAAAATATATCGCACCGAAGGATTTTACGGAGGAGATATATCATAAGGTAGCTGAAGTATTATTCCAGCAGTTTGAGGAGAGCGGAGAAGCAAACCCGGCGAAGATCGTCAGCATGTTTCCTGATGAGGAGGCACAGAAAGAGATTGCGGCGCTTTTCAATGCAAGAATCCATGAGGTCGAGTCAAAAGAAGACCGGGAGAAGGCATTGAAAGAGACCATTATCCGCATCAAACAAAACAGTATCAAGTATCGGTCCGAGCATTTGGCACCGACAGATATGGCTGGTCTGATGCAGCTTGTAACAGATAAACGTGACCTGGAAGAATTGGAGAAATTGCATATTTCCATTGATTAGGGACAAAATAGTAGAAAACTTGAGAGGATGAACCAAAATGGCAAAAAAGACAGAAAACGAGGTAAAGGAAACCAAAAAAGAAGCAGCAGTGATGGATGAAGCTGCAAAAGAAAAGTTTCAGCAGAAGTTAAAAGATCTGTTAGCCTTGGCCAAAAAGAAAAAGAACATGTTGGAATACCAGGAGATCAGCGACTTCTTTGCGGACATGCAGTTAGAAGCAGAGCAGTTTGATAAAATTCTTGATTTTCTGGAAGCAAACAATATCGATGTACTTCGGATCACAGATGATGATTCTGATGATGAAATTTTACTCGATGTAGATGATGAAGACGAGATCGAAGTGGAAAAAATCGACCTTTCCGTGCCGGATGGCGTGTCCATTGAAGATCCGGTCCGTATGTATTTGAAGGAGATCGGTAAAGTACCTCTTTTAAGTGCAGAGGAAGAGATCGAGCTGGCAAAAAATATGGAAGCCGGTGCTGTGGCGAAGGAAAAGATCGCAATCTTAAAGAGCAGAGAAGAGAATGCAACAGAGGAAGAACTTGCAGAGATCAAAGAAGAGATCAAGAATTTGCAGAAAGATCTTGATGCAGGGGATGAGGCAAAGAAACGTCTTGCAGAAGCAAACTTACGTCTGGTTGTTTCCATTGCAAAAAGATATGTGGGACGTGGAATGCTGTTCCTTGATCTGATCCAGGAAGGTAACGAACATTATTATTAGGAATGCCCAAAATCAACTTAGAACCACGTGTACCCTT
>ENA-USUK01000774-USUK01000774.1-human-gut-metagenome-genome-assembly--contig:-NODE-774-length-25476-cov-7.913619_pt1 | contig 25476 bp, 27 predicted proteins | sample MGYA00250062_ERZ773400 | MGnify/ENA primary metagenome ERZ773400 (study PRJEB29103, sample SAMN06111961) | human gut metagenome | biome: human gut; feature: ankylosing spondylitis patient; material... | reverse complement strand
CATCTCTGACCTCACCGACCAGGGGCTGGTCCCCCTGTTTCCCGCAACCTAAACCAAACAAGAAACAAAACGCTCACGGCGCGCTTTTCCAGCTACACCGTGAGCGTTTTCTGTTTTATCTTGCCGTCCGGCCCAGGCGATAGCCCACACCCCACACCGTCTGAAGCAGCTTGGGGTGGGCGGCGTCTCCCCGGTAAAACGGGTCGAACAGCCGGGGCAGCTGCTCCGGCGGCACCCCGGGGCCGTTGTCGGTGAAGGCCAGCTCCGCCTGCTCCCCCGCCGCCCGGGCGGAAATAGCCACGCGGACGTTCTCCCGCCCGCCGTATTTCCGGCTGTTGTCCAGCAGATTGGCCGTTACTCGGGCCAGCAGCGCCCGGTCCAGCAGCACCAGCGTCAGCCCCAGTCCCAGCACCAGCAGCGCCCCCGCCGCCAGCACGGGGATCAGGACCATGGCGATGTGAGAGCGGGCCAGCTGTTTTTTGATGGTCATGGCCAGACCTCCTTCGACGATCTAAATCACGGCCATTATAACACATCCGGTCCGCCGGGTTTAAACAAAACTTAAACGCCGCCTTACTTCTTCTCGTCCAGCAGCATGACCCCCTGGGGCGGGTTGTGGTCGATGGCCCCCACGATGGGGTGGGGCCGATAGAGTTCCTCCAGGTAAGAGAGTTCCTCCTCCGTCAGGCGCACCGCCAAGGCCCCCGCCGCGTCATCCAGATAGCGGGCCTTGGTGGCCCCCACGATGGGGGACGCCACCCCTCTGGCCACTGCCAGGCCAGGGCGATCTGCTGCATCTTCGCCCCGTGCTTGTCCGCCAGCTCCGCCACCCGGGCCACGATGGGCATGTCCTGCTCCTCCGTCCGGTCATACTTCCCCATGGCCACCCGGTCCTTGACGAGGCTTTTCTCGAAGCTAATGAAGTGGGTATCTTGTATGGCAATGATAGTAGTGCCGCCCCTGTTATCAATGCAGTGGACATCATTCGTGAAAAGAAAAACACAGCGTTGGTAGGTTCCGGTTCTATTTTCCAGTCGATGAATTCTACCGTGACAATGAACCTGTCGGTTATCTTCAAGCTTAGAGGGGTTAACTTCACCATTGCCGGAGCCTGCGCAAGTGGTTCTCATGCTATTGGCATGGGTTATCTGCTCATTAAATCAGGATTGCAGGATTGCATTCTTTGCGGTGGCGCACAAGAAGTAAATCCTTATGCGGTCGGCAGTTTCGACGGGCTAAGCGCATTTTCCACCCAGGAAGCAGAGCCCGAGAAAGCCTCCAAACCTTTTGATAAACGACGTGACGGACTGATTCCGAGTGGAGGAGCCGCCAGTTTGGTATTAGAGAGCTATGAATCGGCAGTAAAAAGAGGAGCTCCCATTTTGGCCGAAGTTATCGGTTACGGTTTCTCTTCCAATGGAGATCATATCTCCGTACCGAATGTGGACGGTCCGAAACGTTCTCTTCAGATGGCCATCAAAGATGCGGGTATTGCACTCGAACAAATCAGTTATATCAACGCACACGCCACTTCCACTCCGGTAGGCGACCTGAACGAAGCGAAAGCCATTGCGGAAGTATTTGAAGGACATCACCCGTATGTCACTTCCACGAAGTCCATGACCGGACATGAAATGTGGATGGCAGGTGCCAGTGAAGTGATTTACTCCACCCTCATGATGAATAACGGTTTCATCGCCCCCAACCTCAATTTCGAGGAACCGGACGAGGCCTCCGCACAGTTGAATATACCTACCCAACGGGTAAATCTGGAATTTGACACGTTCCTTTCCAACTCGTTTGGATTCGGAGGCACCAATTCCACCCTGATTATACGCCAAATCAAAGAATAAATTACTAAAGAAAACAGATATATGACAAACGAAGAAATCATCGAGAAAATAAGAACAACTCTGGCAGAAGAGTTTGAAGTAGACATCGACGTCATCCAGCCGGATGCGCCGTTAATGGAAACTCTTGAACTGGACAGTCTGGACTTGGTCGACATGGTGGTACTGGTAGAAAAGAATTTCGGTTTCAATGTAACCGGACAAGACTTTGCAGGTATCAAAACCTTCCAGGACTTCTACGATCTCGTTATCACCCGTATGCAGGAAGCCAAGTAAATATGTCGACGTGGAAAGGCAAAACCCGGGGAGGAACGTTCGGATACTTATTCTTTATTTACCTGATTAAGTATCTGGGCATCACTGCCGCTTATCTTTTTCTAAGCCTGGTAGTGCTCTACTTCATACCGTTTGCTCCGAAAGCAACCAAAAGCACCTGGTTTTATGCCCGTCACATTCTGAAATACAATAGGATACGTTCTTTGAAAATGTTACTACTCAACTATTACCGATTAGGCCAAATCCTGATTGACAAGGTAGCCATCGGTAATGGAAAAGTAAATCAATATCAGTTCAAATTCGAGCGGTATCCGGAGTTTCTGCAACTGCTGAACAGTGAACAGGGAGTGATTATGATTGGCGCCCATGTGGGAAACTGGGAAATAGGCGTTCCTTTCTTTGATGATTACGGAAAGAAAATCAATATAGTGATGTACGATGCCGAACATCGTAGAATCAAAGAGATCCTGGAGAAAAACGGTCAGGACAAGGAATTTAAGATTATCCCTGTCAATGAAGACAACCTGACACACGTTTTCCGCATAACCGAGGCGATCAACCAAAAAGAATATGTATGTTTCCAAGGCGACCGTTATCTGAACAAAGAGAAACTTCTGCCAGGAATTTTACTGGGACAGAAAGCTCCTTTTCCTGCCGGTCCTTTTCTGCTGGCTTCGCGAATGAAAGTTCCGGTGGTATTCTACTTTGCTATGAGGGAACCGGGAAGAACTTACCGTTTTCATTTTATAATAGCGGAACCGGTAGTACGAACAAAAGAAAAGAAAGCGGAGATGGCTCTGCTCGAACAATATACTGTTGCTTTGGAACAGATACTAAAACGCTATCCGGAACAATGGTTCAATTATTATCCATTCTGGGAACCTGCCGGAAAGCAGTCACCGGATTTAAAAGAGAAACAAAAAGATGCAACAGAATAAATATGACAAGGAGCCGTTGACAGCGGTAGAGGCACAACGCCTGGCACAAGAAATAGCTTTTGGGCCTATTGTTTTTCAGGTATCACGCCTTATGCTTAAATTCGGTATTTTCCAGTTATTGGCCGACGAGCGCAAAGGTATGACGCAAGAAGAAATCAGCAAAGCTTGTGGGCTGTCCTCTTATGGCGCACAAGTATTGTTGGAGGCATCATTGACTATTGGCACCGTATTGTTGCGTGAAGGGCGATACTGCCTTGCGAAAGCCGGCTGGTTTCTGCTCAATGACAAAATGGTACGTGTCAATATGGATTTCAACCATGATGTCAACTATCAGGGAATGTTTCATCTGGAAGAAGCCATCACCAACGGACGTCCTGAAGGACTGAAAGTATTCGGTGAATGGAGTACTATCTATGAAGGGTTGTCAAGTCTGCCTTCACAGGTACAAAAGAGCTGGTTCGGTTTCGATCATTATTACTCGGATTGTTCGTTCGATGAAGCACTGGCAATTGTCTTCGCCCGTCATCCCAAGACTTTATTGGATGTGGGAGGCAATACCGGCCGTTGGGCGACCAAATGCGTAAGCTACGACGACACAGTGGAAGTAACCATCATGGACCTTCCGCAACAATTGGAGATGATGCGTCAACAAACCAAAGAGCTGCCCGGAGCTACACGTATCCACGGTCATGGTGCCAATCTGCTTGATCCGGAAGTGCCTTTCCCGACAGGGTTCGATGCTATTTGGATGAGCCAGTTCCTCGATTGTTTCTCGGAAGAAGAAGTTACCAGCATATTGACCCGTGCAGCCCGTTCCATGAGCCGGGAGAGCCGCCTGTATATTATGGAGACTTTCTGGAACCGGCAGAAATTTGATACAGCCGCTTATTGCCTGACACAAATCAGTCTCTATTTTACAGCGATGGCAAACGGAAACAGCAAGATGTATCATTCGGATGATATGCAACGATGCATCGAAGCAGCAGGATTGGAAATCGAAGAGATACATGACCATTTAGGAATGGGACACAGCATCGTACAATGCAGATTGAAATGAACAGAGAAGCCGTCATACAAGGAGAAGGAATACTCAACCTGATTCCACAGCGTCCGCCAATCGTTATGGTGGACAGTTTCTTCGGATTTGAAGAAAACCGTTCATATTCCGGACTGACTGTCACTACCGACAATTTATTTTGTGAGGCAGGCAGACTGCAAGAGCCGGGAATTATCGAGCATATCGCACAATCAGCGGCTGCACGTATCGGGGTTATTTATACCCGGCAGGGTGAAAAAGTTCCGTTAGGTTTTATCGGTTCGGTAGACAAACTTAAAATCTACAACTTGCCGGAAGCCGGAATGAAATTATTTACAGAGATTACCATCGTACAAGAGGTATTCGATATTACGCTAATTTCGGCACAAGTGAAAACGGAAGAAGAGCTGATTGCTGAATGTAAGATGAAAATATTTATCAAAAAAGAATGAAACGGAAAACAAATCAACAGATTGCAGCTTTGACTAACCGGACTACTTTCAGAGTACGGTTCAGCGAAATTGACTCCATGCAAATTGTATGGCATGGCGAGTACGTGCGCTACTTTGAAGATGGGCGGGAAGCTTTCGGCAAACAGTATGGTTTGGATTATATGAGCATTTACCGGGAAGGCTACATGGTTCCCATCGTAGATTTAACCTGTCAGTTCAAGCAATCATTGTCCTTTGGTGAAGAAGCAATTATCGAAACACGCTATATTGCCTGTGAGGCAGCCAAGATCAAATTCGAATACGTTATCTACCGGGCTACCGACCAGAGTGTAGTGGCCACCGGAAGCACCATACAAGTGTTCCTGAACCTGAATAAAGAACTGGAGCTTATCAATCCTCCGTTTTATCTGGAATGGAAAAAGAAATGGAATATCCTTTAAATATATACATCACAGCCCATACGCTGATTAGTTCGTTAGGTTTCGGTATTTCGGAAAACAAAAAAGCAATCCATGACTATCGAAGCGGGATTCGTATGCAGGAAGCCGGACGGATTTCTGACAGTCCGATTCTGGCAGGGATGATTGATTCTGTCGAGTTGGAAAAGAGAGCTAAAAAACAATTAGAAAAGCGGGCAAAGGAGCTGGATATTTCCTCTTATACCCGGTTAGAGCAACTGTTTATATTGACTATTCAGGAAGTGATTTCCCAATCGGGAGTGAATCTGCAAGAGTCGGACTGTGCTTTGTTGCTCTCTACTACGAAGGGAAATATTGATTTATTGAGCGATCAAGAAAAAAGAACTAATTCGGACAAGCCAAGCGATTCTGTACAATCAACAATTGATAATCCTTCCTTTTTACAGGAATTATCAGCCGATAGTCCGGCTTTTCTTTGGAAAATGGCAGAACGAATCGGGCATTTTTTTGAGGCAGCCAATCAGGTAGAAGTTATCTCCAACGCCTGTATATCTGGAGTCTCGGCACTGGTTGTTGCCAAGAGATGGATAGAATCAGGGCGTTACAAACGGGTGATTGTCGCCGGTGGAGATATTCTTTCCCATTTTATTACCAGCGGTTTCCTGTCTTTCCGGTCAGTCAGTGCACACCGATGCCGGCCATACGATATACAACGGGATGGATTAAGTCTAGGCGAAGCCTGTGGAGCTGTGCTTTTAGAAACTCAAGGAAACGCAAATCATATTATTCTATCCGGAGGAGCGATCAGCAATGATGCCAACCATATATCCGGTCCTTCCCGGACAGGAGACGGACTGGCGCTGGCTATCAATCAGGCAATGGAAGAAGCCGGAACACTTCCCGAAGATATCAGCTTTATCAATGCACACGGAACAGCTACGGTTTATAATGACGAAATGGAATCCAAAGCCATACATTTGGCAGGATTGTCAGCAGTTCCGGTGAATAGTCTTAAGCCTTATTTCGGGCATACATTAGGAGCTTCAGGCATTATCGAAACCATACTTTGCATAGAGCAACTAAAAGAAGGAATATACTACGGAACTTTAGGATATGAGACACTGGGTGTTCCCATGCCTATCACCGTTTATGGTACTCATCAGCCGATGCCGATGAAATGCTGTATCAAAACCGCTTCCGGTTTCGGAGGCTGTAATGCCGCACTGGTATTATCTCTCCCAGATGCTCATTTGAAACAGAAAACCGATTCTCCGACATTTTGCAAAGCTGTCGTGGAATCAGCCAATACAGTCACGATCAAACCGGGAGTGGTAGAAAACCAAGGAACAGCTATATTCAATTCTTCGGAGACTGACTTTGCGCCGTTTATCCGGGAAGCATACAAGCATCTGGGAGAAAACAATATGAAGTTCTACAAGATGGATAATCTTTGTAAGCTGGGATATGTAGCTGCCGGATATTTATTGAAAGATACCAGCTACCAGCCGAAAGAGATCGGAATCATTCTTGCCAATGCTTCCGCCTCTTTAGATACGGACTGCAAACATCAAGCTATCATCAATAAAGAAGGAGACAAAGCCGCCAGTCCTGCCGTGTTTGTCTACACTCTCCCCAATGTAGTATTGGGAGAAATCTGTATTCGACACAAAATTCAGGGAGAGAATACATTCTTTGTCTGTCAGCAATCCGACGTTGCTTCCTTAGAGGATTACGCAAGAATTGTGATGGCGAAAGGTAAGTTACGCACATGCATCATAGGCTGGTGCGAACTACTGGACGGACATTACCAAGCAGAATTTAAACAACTTAATAATATATCAACGAATTATGGATAATTTAGATCAAACCAAAAGAGAACTGATGGACGAAGTGAAAGGTAAACTAATCGAAGAGTTGAACCTTGAAGAAATCACTCCGGAAGATATTGACGATGAAGCCCCTCTGTTTGGCGACGAAGGTCTTGGCCTTGACTCCATTGACGCACTCGAAATCATCCTGATTTTAGAACGCGAATATGGTATTAAAATAGAGAATCCCAGTGAAGGCAAACAAATCTTCTACTCGGTATGTACACTGACTGACTACATCATTGCTAATCGGAAAGCTTAACTTATGAAGATTTACGTCACCGGATTGGGAGTTGTTTCGGGCATCGGCATCGGAGTTTCCGAAAATATAGAGGCACTACAACAAGGAAAGCATGGTATCGGAAAAGTAACTCTTTTCCCGACTGCTCTCGATGTACCCGTATCTGAAGTGAAACGTAGCAATGAAGAACTTAAACAACTATTATCTTTACCTCCGCAGCGTACAGTATCACGCACAGCATTGCTAGGCATGATAGCCGCCAAAGAAGCGATGGAAGATGCAGGACTAAACTTACATATATCATCCAATCAGCCAAAAAATCAATTACCGAATCAGTCAGTAACCTCGCAAAAAGACCAGCAACCGTTACGTATTGGTTTTATTTCCGCCACTTCTGTCGGCGGTATGGATTTAAGCGAGCGTTTCTATGAATCTTTCAAGAAAAACCCGAAACAGGGACGATTGCGGGAAGTGATTTCACACGACTGCGGAGCCAGCACAGAATTAATAGCTTCGTATTTAGGTATCAATGATTTTATAACCACCATCAGTACAGCCTGTTCATCGGCAGCCAATGCTATTATGTTGGGAGCGAGACTGATTAAACATGGGCAACTGGATGCTGTTATCGTCGGAGGTACGGATGCACTTTGCCGATTTACGCTCAATGGGTTCAACTCTCTCATGATTTTGGACAAAATACATTGTCGTCCTTTTGACCGTTCGCGTACCGGATTAAATTTGGGAGAAGGCGCAGGTTATTTAGTGCTTCAATCAGAAAGTTCACTCCAAAGAGTTCCTTACTGTGAACTAAGCGGTTATGCTAATACAAATGAAGCTTATCATCAAACAGGAAGTTCTCCCGAAGGAGATGGCGCCTTTCTATCAATGAGCGAAGCCATCGTTTCCAGTGGCATTTCTCCTGAAGATATTGATTATATCAACGTACATGGGACAGGTACTCCCGGTAATGACGCATCGGAAGGTATGGCATTGCGAAGAATCTTCGGAGAACATGTTCCACCGTTTAGTTCAGTAAAAGCTTTTATCGGACACACTTTAGGAGCTTCCGAAGGAATTGAAGCTGTTTATTCCGTTCTTTCCATAGATAAAGGCATGATTTATCCGAATCTAAATTTCACGGAGCCTATGCCGGAAACAGAACTGTTGTCAGAAACAGGAGTAAAATCAGAAACAGGATTGATACCGGAAACGTCTTTCCAGGAAGGAGTGCCAATCCGCCATGTATTATCCAATTCTTTCGGCTTCGGAGGAAACGACTCGTCGCTCCTCTTTTCCGCAACGAATTTTCCCAAACGAACGAACCTTTAAGTTTTTGAGCCTATGCAGCCAGTTTATATTCAACGCATCGCTTCTATCCATCCACAAGGAAATCATTCACAAGAAAATAATCCGAAAGTAAATGATTCGCCCGATGTTTCAGCAAACCGTCCTTTTCTTCAGGCTTGTGAACCCGATTATAAGGATATTATTGCCAATGCAACTTTGCGCAGGCGCATGAGCCGTATTGTGAAAATGGGAGTGGCTTGCGGATTGGAATGTATGGGCGAACTATCTCCCGAGAAGATAGGGGGAATTATCACAGCCACAGGGCTGGGCTGCCTGGTTGATACGGAAAAGTTTCTGAACAACCTGTTAAATAATGAAGAGCGGATGCTGAATCCTACTCCTTTTATTCAGTCGACATTCAATACAATTGGTGCACAAATAGCACTGATTCATCAAATACATGCCTATAACATGACTTACGTTCACCGGGGACTAAGTTTTGAAAGCGCTTTGCTGGATGCCATGATGAAAATAGAAGAAGGAAACGAGAATATACTGGTGGGAGCCATGGACGAAATGACAGAAACCAGTTACATCATTCAGCAACGCTTGGGACTGCTGAAAGGAATAGAAGCCGGAGAAGGTGCTCAATTCTTCCTATTAAGCCGGGAAGCCGGAGAGCATCCGTTAGCAGAAATACGAGGACTTGAAACTTTCACGGGACAACATACGACAGAAGAAATCAGTTCCCGAATTATTCGTTTTTTACAACGAAACGGATTAGAGTGTCAGGATATTCAATGGTTAGTTACCGGAAAGAACAAAAATGAGAAGAGTATCATGAATGAAAGCAACTCTATCTATGAAGAGCTTGAAACCAACCTTTTCCCGGAAAGTATTCATCTTAGTTTTAAGGACGAATGTGGAGAATATCCTACCGCCTCATCGTATGCAGTATGGAAAGCAGTAAAAGCATCAATAAACTGCACTACCCCTACCAATATATTGATTTATAATCATCACCACTCCATCAATCACTCATTGATTCTAATTCGGAAAAGCGTATGATGATTGTTTGCCTCCTTCTATGTTTATTCTTGATACTGTCCTTTCTCGTTTATGCTTCCTATAGCATTCAGTCGGGAATTTATCTACGATCGTTTTGCAAAAAACGTACTACGGAAAAAGTTGTCGCCCTGACTTTTGACGACGGTCCCGATCCCATTCAAACGCCCAAAGTATTGAAGGTACTAAAAGAATATCAGGCAACTGCCTGTTTTTTCTGTATCGGACACAAGATAAAAGGAAATGAAGCCTTATTGAAAAGTATGGTAACAGAAGGTCATCTAATTGGGAATCATTCATATAGCCATTCCGGTTTATTTCCGCTATATGGACTCTCTAAAATGAAAAAAGACCTGCAAACTTGTCAGTGTGAACTAGAACGAGTAACTTCGCAGCCGGTTACTTTGTTTCGTCCGCCATTCGGTGTCACTAATCCTACGATTGCGAAAGCTGTCCGACAGTTAGGATACACCTCAATAGGATGGAGCATCCGTACATTAGATACGCAACAGTCAGCTCCGGACAAAATACTTGCCAGGATTCGGAAACGTCTTAAACCGGGAGCCATCATTCTGTTGCACGACCGGATGCCCGGCAGCGACCAGATAGTAAAACAAATACTGGATTTGCTGAAAGAACAAGGATATACCGTTGTCCGTCCGGATAAACTATTGGCATAAAATAAAAATGTATGAGAACTTTATTACTATACTTATCGCTTTTCTTCTTGTCTATCGTCACCGTCCATGCGCAGAGCATGAAAAAGATGGTGCAAAAGACCGAATTTGAAAACCGTCTGGCAAAGGAGGCACAAACCGTAGAGTCCATCGAAAGCGATTTTACCCAAGTGAAATATCTCGATGTATTCGACGAAAAGGTTACTTCCAAAGGGAAGTTCTACTACCAAAAAAGCAATAAAATCTGTATGGAATACTTCCGCCCGATGGATTATCTCATCGTGATAAACGGCAGTAAGCTCAAAATCGTATCGGATGGCAAAAAAAGTATTATGAACCTAAGTTCGAACAAAATGATGGCACAGATGCAGGATATGCTAACTGCGTGTATGATAGGCGACCTGTCTAAGATGTCATCCAACTACCAGCTAGAATATTTTGAAGACGCACGATATTATTTGGTTAAAATAAAGCCGACTAACAAAGCAGTACAAGCCTATATTGCCGGTATCGAAATTTATTTGGACAAGAAAGATATGTCGGTGCACAAACTCCGCCTGTCCGAAACAGCTACAAACTACACAGAATACGAATTCTATAATAAAAAGTTCAACTCTCTGAAGAATGAGACGAAGTTTGCGATTCGTTAGCCTGACGGTTCTGTTATTCTTGGGAATACAGGTTCAAACGTCCTGCTCTCCACGAATAAGCGGGGAAGGCAGTACTGTGCCTCCTGTTATCGAACTGACACAAGGGGAAGAATCACAAAAATACAATATCCAACTGGATTTCATGAAACATCACATGAGTGGTATGCTGATAGTACGCCGTATGCCTGATAACGAAATCCGGATCGTGGCGTCTACCTACTTCGGGTTAAGCCTTTTCGATTTTTCTCTGCATGACGATCAATTTAATGTCAACAGCTGCATTGAACCCATGAAAAAAGAAAAGGTATTGAAACTGTTAGAGATGGATTTCAGGCGTTTGTTCTTAAATGGAAAAGACGTCCGTGTGAAAGCCACCAAAGACAATGCTACCCAAAAAAGAACCAGTGGAAAAGGCTTTGGAAAATCAGTGGTCTACATTACCGACGACACTCCGGGTGATCCGGCACAAATAAAAATCAAACATCCGTGGATTCGGTTAACGATCCGTCTGGATAAACTATCTAAAGAAATTTAATATATGCTACTTGATAACTTCTATACTATCCTTTCCTCCGAGTCATCGGATTCAACCACCTGGACTATTCAGATAGAGTTGAATCCTGACCACACTGTTTATCAGGGACATTTTCCTGAACATCCGGTAGTTCCCGGAGTTTGTCTATTGCAACTTATCAAGGAATGTGCAGAAAATATTCGTCAGCAAAAGTTGCAAATAACACAAGTATCTTCCTGCAAATTTCTTTCGGCTATCAATCCTATAGAAACGCCTCGGATAGCAATCGTACTGAGTCTCAAAGAGACAGAAGAAGGCAAACTCCAGTTACAGGCGGAAGGTACTGTAAAGGAAAAGACTGTAAATAAAAGCATTGTGAAAGAGGATATTGCAAAAGAAGAAATTGTAAAGGAGAACACAGGAAAAGAAAGCATTATAAAGGAAGAAAATATAAAAGACGAATGTTTCATTAAACTAAAAGCTGCACTTACCCCAAAAGCATGAAGGAGCAAATAAGTACAGCCTATTGGCACGAAAAGTTGAAACAATTAGGGATCATCGTCATCATCCCGAGTTACAACAATGGCAAGACACTGGCAGAAGTCATAGCAAGTGTACGTTTTTATGCACCGGAAATCCTTGTTGTCAATGACGGTTCAACGGATGAAACACCTGAAATACTGAATCAGGAAGCTAATCTTCACATCATCACCCACCCTGTCAATCAAGGAAAAGGGGTAGCTTTGAAACATGGACTATCTTTCGCAAAGAAGCAAGGATTCCGATATGCCATCACCATTGATTCCGACGGACAGCATTTCGCTTCGGACATTCCCGTATTGATTGAAGCCATAGAAAAGGAACCGGACACGTTACTGGTAGGCTCCCGTAATCTGACCTCGGACAATATGCCGGGAAAGAATACCTTTGCCAATAAGTTTTCCAACTTTTGGTTCACCCTCGAAACCGGTATCAAACTACAAGATACGCAATCCGGCTACCGCCTCTACCCTATCCAACGCATGAATGTGGACAAGTGGTATTACACTGCCAAATATGAGTTCGAACTGGAAGCACTTGTTTTTGCAGCATGGGGAGGCATTCCCGTTAAAAATATTCCGGTACACGTTTATTATCCGCCACAGGAAGAACGGGTTTCTCATTTCCGCCCGTTCCGTGATTTCACCCGTATCAGTATTCTGAATACGATACTGGTACTCGTCACTTTCCTTTGGATCGTACCACGGAACTTCTTTCGTAAACTGACCTGGAAGAATTGCAAGCAGTTTTTCTCCAATCACATCACCCACTCCCCCGAATCTAACCTGCGGATTACAGCAGCCATCATGCTCGGCGTATTTATGGGCATCGTTCCGGCATGGGGATATCAAATGCTGATTACGTTGTTTTTGGCACATTTGTTCCGATTAAACAAAGTCATAGCTATTGTAGCAGCCAACATCAGCATCCCTCCGATGATACCATTTTTACTGTACGGAAGTTATGTAACCGGCTGTAAAGTACTGGGAGAACCTGTAAACCTGCACTTAAACGAACTTTCTTTTGAAAATGTAAAATCAGTCATAGAGCAATATTTAATAGGAAGTGTTATCTTTGCAGTCGTATGCAGCATACTGGCAGGAACCATCGCGTTCATTCTGCTCACGGCGTGTAGGAAAAAAAAGATATGACCCAGTTTTTTATCGGACTATATGATTATTTTGAGAGGCACAAGATTCTGTTCTATTTGTCACTCATCAGTTGTGTCCTGTTGATGGGGTTCTTTGCCCTGCAAGTAAGGTTCGAAGAGAACATCACACAATTCTTCCCCGACACCAAAGACTCCCAAAACACAATCAAGGTATTCGACAATCTCAAAATCAAGGATAAGATTATCATTATGCTATCCTCGGCAGATACCTGTCACCAAGTAGAACCTGATTCCCTGATAGAAGCTGCCGGACAACTGCAACAAACCCTGACTGAAAAAGCCGGAGGAACCCTGATTAAGGGAATTTTCGCACAGGTAGACCAAAGCCTCATCGGAGGAGCCACAGACTTTGTCTACGAGCATCTCCCGCTTTTCCTGACAGATACGGATTATCAACGATTCGATTCCCTATTGACAGAGAAGGGTATACAAGCTATCATGCAGAAGAACTATACCAATCTCCTCTCTCCTGCCGGAATCGCATTAAGAAGTTATATTCTCCGGGACCCGCTCGGACTGGGAAGTGAAGCCCTGAAACATTTGCAGGACTTCCAACTGGAAGCCAACTACGAGATTTATGACGAACACATCTTTTCCAAAGACGGTTCCACCTTGCTGATGTTCATTACCCCGGTATTCAGCACTGGCAGTACCGGAAAGAATGATGAACTGATAAAGATACTCGAAGAAGAACTCCAACACGTACAGGGAGAATCTCCTACCATTCGAGCTGAATATTTCGGCGGTCCCTCCGTGGGAGTCTACAACGCCCGTCAGATCAAGAAAGACACGATTCTGACTTCCTCCCTGGCACTGCTTATCATCATAGTATTTATCTCACTCGTGTTTAAACGGAAGCGATCGATACCATTGATTATTACTCCGGTACTCTTCGGAGGATTGTTCGCCCTGTTTCTGATTTTCTTTATCAAAGGAAGTATCTCGGCCATTGCTGTGGGAGCCGGTTCGGCAGTGATGGGTATTGCACTAAGCTATTCCATCCACATGTTGGCACATCAGAACCATGTTTCCACCGTGCAACAACTGATTAAAGAAATAGCCTATCCGCTTACAGTAGGTAGTTTCACTACCATCGGCGCATTTATGGGATTGATATTCACCAGTTCCGATCTGTTACGCGATTTCGGGTTGTTCGCTTCCCTGGCATTGGTGGGTACTACTCTTTTCTGCCTCATTTACCTGCCTCATTTCCTGAAAGGACAGGCAGACGTCAAACAGGGATGTATATTACGCATCATCGAGAAAATAAACGCATATTCTTACGAAAAGAATAAATGGTTGGTAGGCGGTATTCTCCTCATTACAGTTATCTGTTTGTTTACCTCACAAAAGGTCGGCTTCAACAACGACATGATGAGCCTCAACTATGAACCTCAACACCTCAAACAATCGGAAGAGAAATTAATGCAGCTCTTCGACAACGGCGAAAAGACAGTACTTTTTGTCAGCGTAGGCAAAGACATGAATCAGGCTACCGAAACTTATGCAATGACCAATCAGAAGTTATCGGCACTGAAAGATCAGGGACTGATTAAAGACTATGCTTCCGCCTCACAATTTCTGATCTCACCACAAGAGCAACAGCTACGTCTGAAAAAATGGAAAGACTACTGGACAGATGAGAAACAACAGCAAATCCGTGAACAGCTGGAAACAGCTGCCGCTGAATACCGTTTCCGCCCAGGAAGCTTCGATCCCTTTTATCAATGGCTAAACCAACCTTTCGGTGAATATCACTACACCGCACAAGAAGACGATTTATCCGGCAAGCTACTGAACGAATGGCAAACTTCTGCCGATTCCATCACCATGCTTATCAGCCAGATACGGATTAGCGACCAGAATAAGGAAACCGTGTATCAGAACTTCAGCAAAACCCAGGATGTAGTCATCTTCGACCGTTCCTACTTTGCCAATAAATGGGTATCTGCCATCAATGACGACTTTTACCTGATTCTGTATATCTCTTCTTTCCTGATATTCTTCGCATTATGGTTCTCATACGGACGTATCGAACTTACCTTGATGAGTTTTCTCCCGATGCTGGTCAGCTGGGTAATCATCTTGGGATTGATGGGAATTTTGGGGATTGAGTTCAACATCATCAACATTATCCTGTCCACCTTTATCTTTGGCATTGGAGACGATTTCAGTATCTTCATTATGGACGGGCTACAAAACAAATACCGTACAGGTCAGAAGGTGTTGAATTCCCATAAAACAGCCATCTTCTTCTCCGCCTTCACCACAGTGGTCGGTATGGGAGCACTTGTGTTTGCCAAACACCCGGCTTTGCAATCCATTTCCCTGATTTCCATTCTGGGTATGATAGCAGTGGTACTGGTGGCTTATACCATTCAGCCACTCATTTTCCGGTTCTTCATCGCAGGCCCCGCTTCCAAAGGATTACCGCCTTATACGCTTATCGGATTGATACGTACCGTGTTGCTCTTCCTGCTTTTCTTTATCGGCTGCATCGTCCTCCGTATATTGATTATCCTGCTTTATCCGGTGCCTGTGCGCAAAAGCAGCAAGCAGCGTTTGGTGTGCCGCCTGATACAAATCACCTGCAAAGGAATTTTGCTACTGGCCACCGCCGTCAAAAAAGAACATATCAACAAAGCCAACGAACGCTTCCGGCATCCGGCAATTATCATTGCCAACCACCAGTCGTTCATCGACATTCTGGTATTGCTGTCTCTTTCATCTAAAATCCTGATGGTGACCAACCATTGGGTATGGCACTCTCCTTTCTTCGGAGCCATCATTCGTTATGTCGACTTCTATTATATAGGCGAAGGATACGAGCAATACATGGAACGGATGCGGAAAAAAGTGAAGGAGGGCTACTCCATCGCCATTTTCCCGGAAGGCACACGTACCTATAACGGAAAGATGAAACGTTTCCACAAAGGAGCATTCTATCTGGCAGAAGCATTGAAACTGGATATTCTGCCGATCCTGCTTTACGGTAATAACAAAATCATTGCCAAAGCACAGCCTTTCAATATCCGGAAAGGAATCATCTATACAGAAATACTTCCCCGTATACCACTAGACGATCTGTCTTTCGGAAGTACTTATCAGGAGCGTACCAAACGCATATCCGCTTACATGAAAGAGGTTTATGCCCGTATCTGCCGTGAACAGAACACGACGGACAATCCGGCGTTCTACGAAGCTCTTATCCAGAACTATATCTATAAAGGTCCCGTCGTAGAATGGTATATCCGTATTAAAGTAAAGATGGAAAAGAATTATCGGCTATTCAACCGGTTGATTCCCGTCCAAGGGCAAATCACAGACATCGGTTGCGGCTTCGGCCCGTTATGCTATATGCTGTCTCTGCTTTCCGAGGACCGGGAAATCCTGGGTATTGATTACGATGAAGACAAGATAGCGCTGGCGCAGCACGGATGGTTACGCAACGAGCATCTCCAGTTCAAGCATGGCAATGCATTGGAATATCCTCTGCCGGAAAGTGATGTCTTTATCCTGAACGACATGCTTCACTATATGAGCTACGAACATCAACAAACCCTATTGTTGAAATGTGCCGGTCGCTTACGTTCACAAGGAATGATTATCATACGCGACGGAAATTCAGCCAACGCTTCCAAGCACCGGTTAACCCGGTTCACGGAATTACTATCCACCCGTATTTTCAACTTCAACCGGACGACCGGAGAGCTGTATTTCACCACTGAAACCCAATTACGGGAAATAGCAGTCGCCTGTGGAATGGCTGTCGAAATCATTCCTAATGACAAATATACATCAAACACCATTTACATATTTAGAAAACCGAACTAGTATGAGCAAATATGACATCATCATTATCGGCAGCGGCCTTGGCGGACTGGAATGCGGAGCGATTCTTAGCAAAGAGGGATTCAACGTATGCGTAGTAGAAAAAAATGCGCAATTCGGCGGATGCTTCCAGACTTACCAACGAAAAGGGCATCTGTTGGATACGGGTATTCATTATGTAGGAAGCCTGGATGAGGGTCAAGTGATGAACCAGTATTTCCGCTATTTCGGTATCATGGACAAGCTGAAAATAAAACGCTTGGACGATGCTGCTTTTGATACGATCTACTATAAAGGAAAAACATACGATTATGCAATGGGATACCCGCAGTTTATTGAAACCATCTGCCGTTCCTTCCCGCATGAGAAAGAAAACTTGAAATGCTATGCCGAACAGCTTCAAGCTGTCGGAAACCTGATTAGCGTAGACCACCTGAAACAAGGCACACTCGCTTTGGAGGGTATGAAATACTTTTGTACCTCTGCCGCCCACCTGATTGCGGATATCACTCCGGACCCCGCCTTACGAAATGTACTGGCAGGTTCAGCTTTACTCTACGGAGGTTTGAAAGATGTCTCCACTTTCTACCAGCATGCCATGATTAATCACTCCTATATTGAAGGCGCCTACCGTTTTGTAGACGGAAGTATGCAAGTCAGTCTGGAGCTAATCAATGTAATCCGGGCAAATGGAGGGACCGTGCTCAATAACAGTGAAGCCACCCGCATCATCGTTGAAAGCGAAAAGGTACAAGGGGTTATCATCAATGGAGAAGAGCGACTGGAAAGCGACTTCGTCATCTCCAATATGCATCCCCAACGGACATTGGAGATACTGGATAAAAACCGTAGCATCAAGAATGCCTATATTTCCCGCATCCGTTCGTTGGAAAACACCTACGGCATCTTTACGCTCTACCTGATAATGAAGAAAAGAAGCACTCCCTATCAGAACCGCAACCTGTATCTGCATGCGAACAATAAAGTGTGGTATGACAAACTGCTCTATCCGGGACGGACCACCAACTGTATGATTTCCATGCAAGCGTCTTCCGAGGACAGTCAATATGCCAGTGTCATTTCCATCCTGACACCGATGTATATAGATGAACTGTCCGCCTGGAAGGACACGACTCCCGAACATCGGGGAGAAGACTATCAATCCTTCAAAAAGGAGAAAGCAGAACAGATTCTCCGCTTCATCCGAGGACATGGCATTGACCTTTCAGAAAACATAGAAGAGATGTATACCACTACTCCATTAAGCTATCGGGACTATACAGGAACAGTGGATGGTTCCGCGTATGGGATTATCAAAGATTATAAATGTCCGCAAATTGGTTTCGTATCTACAAGAAGCCGCTTGGGAAATCTCTTTCTCACCGGGCAAAACCTGAATGTGCATGGTGCATTAGGGGTAACACTAACTGCCATGCTGACTTGTGCGGAGTTTGTAGGACAAGAATATCTGGCTAAAAAAGTAGGAAATGCATAGAATAGTCAAAAAGACACTCCAATACACGGGCTTCCTTTTCCTGTCGCTCATTGTTCTATTGATAGCCGGAATCAGCTATCTCTACTTTTCTGCGGATATGCAAACGCCCAAACATGAGCAAAGCATGACCACAGACAAAGTGATTGATATAGACAGTCTCCACCTCCGGCATTATGGAGATAACTTTCTCCGGCACAGCGACAGCGGCTTATGGGAATTGTTTGTGAAAGGGGATGCTTTCCAGAGAGGAGAAGCTATCGGGCAACTGTCTTCCGACCTGCTCCACCATCAAGAGAAAGTGTTCGTGGATCAGATTCGTGAGATTGTTCCTTCAGACAGTTATCTGAAATTCCTCCGGTTCTTCATTGTATTATTCAACCGTAATCTGGGTGAGAACGTCCTCGAAGAATACCGCGACGAAATCTACGGAATCTCGCTATCATGTACGCATGAATACGACTTCATCGGCACTCCTTACGAACGCCAGTTGAATTACCATTCGGCACACGACCTGGGACATGCCATGCAAGATTATATGTTAGTGGGATGCAGTTCGTTCGCCACTTGGGGAACACAAAGTGCAGATTCATCCCTGCTGATCGGACGTAACTTCGATTTCTATGTAGGAGATGCCTTCGCAGAGAACAAGCAGGTGGCTTTTTATGTACCGGAGCAAGGATACAGGTTTGCTTCCGTCGGATGGCCCGGTATGATAGGAGTGTTATCCGGCATGAACGAGACAGGTCTTACCGTGACAATTAATGCTGCCAAATCTGCTGTCCCCACAGGTTCCGCCACCCCCATTTCCATCCTGACCAGAGAGATTCTGCAATATGCAGCCACTATTGATGAAGCCTTTGCCATCGCCAAAAAACGGGAAACATTCGTCTCCGAATCCATATTGATAGGTTCTGCCAAAGATGGCAAAGCCGCGATTATCGAGAAATCTCCGGAGAAAACTGTGCTTTTCACCGGAAAAGAAGCCAATCGGCTCATCTGCACCAACCATTACCAATCGGAAGAATTCAGCAAGGACGAACGAAACATGGAAAATATCCGCACTTCCGACAGCCCATACCGTTTTGCACGATTAACGGAACTCATTAATGAGGATCTTCCGATCGATGTCTCCAAAGCCGCCTCTATCCTGCGTGACCACAAAGGCCTGCAAAACACAGACCTGGGACTGGCCAACGAAATGACCATCAATCAGTTTATTGCCCATCATTCCGTCATCTTCCAACCGGAGAAACGGCTGATGTGGGTATCGACCTCTCCCTGGCAATGTGGGAAATACGTAGCCTATGACCTGAATAAGATATTCAAAGACACGATTGATTGGCAACACGAAATATACAGTTCCGACCTGACCATTCCGGAAGATAAATTCATCGACACACCGGAGTTCCAGCATCTTCTCACGTATAAGAAACTGACTCCGCTTTTATTGAAGAAAATCAGAAAAAAGGAACAGATAGAGGAATCTGTTTTAAAAACATACCAAGCCTCCAATCCTTCCCTATACTATGTATATGAAGTAATAGGAGATTACTACGAGGCCATGCAGCAATCTAAACAGGCCATTGCATACTGGCAACAGGCATTGAAGAAATCCATTCCCAAGTTGCAAGAGAAAGAACGTATCCAACAGAAAATTCAAAAACAATCCAAAGATGGAAAAGAATCCTGAAATTCAGTTCCGCTCACCGGAAGATATCAAAAGCTATCAGGAAGAACAGTTAGCCAAAGTGTTAGCCTACCTGCAAGCACATTCCAAGTTCTATCAACAGATGTTTGCCGAACATCACATTGATATCAATCAAATAAAGACGATTGAAGACTTACAACAGATCCCCGTCACTACCAAGACGGACCTGCAACTCCATAACGATGATTTCATCTGCGTAGACAAAGAGGAAATTATCGACTATGTGACGACTTCGGGCACATTGGGAGATCCGGTCACTTTCGTTCTCACCTCTGAAGACCTGGACCGTCTTTCTTACAACGAATACTTATCTTTCACCACCACCGGATGCACCAAGCAAGATATTCTTCAATTGATGACTACCATCGACCGCCGTTTCATGGCAGGCTTGGCATATTATATGGGAGCCCGCGAACTGGGTATGGGAGTGATCCGTGTAGGCAACGGCATCCCGGAACTGCAATGGGACACAATTCGACGGATACATCCGACTTGTGGAATGGTAGTCCCCTCTTTCCTTATCAAACTGATAGAGTTTGCCGAAAAGAATCATATCAACCATAATACCTGTTCCATGCAGAAGTGCATCTGTATCGGAGAAGCATTGCGCAATCAGGAATTCCAGTTGAATACGCTCGGACAGAAAATACACGATAAATGGCCTGCCTTGCAGTTGTATTCCACTTATGCCTCCACCGAAATGCAGTCGTCCTTTACCGAGTGTAATGAATTCCACGGAGGGCATTTGCAACCGGAACTTATCATTGTAGAGTTTCTGGATGATAACAATCGTCCTGTGGAAGAGGGAGAAGCAGGGGAAGTGACGATCACGACGCTCGGAGTCAAAGGTATGCCGTTGCTCCGTTTCAAAACAGGTGATATTTGTTACCACCACACCGATCCCTGTGGTTGCGGGAGAAATACCATCCGCCTAAGCTCCATCCTCGGCCGGAAAGGACAAATGATTAAATACAAAGGAACGACGTTGTATCCGCCTGCATTATTCGACATTCTGGATAATATACCTTCGGTAAAAAACTATATCATTGAAGTTTATACCAATGAATTGGGAACGGATGAGATTCTGATTCGTATCGGAAGCGAGAACCGTAGCGAAGCCTTTGCCAAAGAGATTAAAGATCTGTTCCGTTCGAAAGTCAGAGTGGCGCCAAGCATCAATTTTGAATCGGCAGAGTACATTGCCAAGATACAAATGCCTCCAATGAGTCGAAAAACGATAAAATTCATTGATTTACGATAATTATTTTCTACTTTTGGAAGTTAGTAACCAACTATATCACTTTAACATTAACGTATATGAAAAAACTTATTCTATTCTTATTCTTGAGCACGAGCCTGTTCTGTTTCGGACAAGGCAAGAGTGCATTGAAAGACATTCAGTCTATTAAGTTCTATGGGGTAGACTACTCCCAAGTAAAAATTTTCGGTGCAGATGAATCACCGGCACAATTCAAAGATGCTTTCAGACGTATCAATGAACTGTTCATCACAGAAGCTAAGAAGTATAACGTAGGAAAACAATTGAAAAAAGAAGTGACAGAGATTTCACTGGATGCCGTTAATCAGGTGAACGAAAACATCGACCTGACCGAGCTAATGACTGCTAAAAGAGAATATACTCTTAGTAAAGAGCAAATCAAAGCAGCCATCAACGCATTGCCTATCCAGAAAACACCCGGAGTAGGTATGGTGTTTATCGCACAGTTCCTGGACAAATCAAACAATAGAGGTACGTATGAAGTCGTATTCTTCAATACCGAAACAAAGGAAATCATTGAAGAATGGATTACCGACGGCAAGGCACGTGGTTTCGGATTGCGCAACTATTGGGCAGGCTCTATCTATAGCGCACTCAAGAAACTATAAACAATAAAAATACAAGTATGAGAAAACTACTATTAGTACTGACCTTATTATTAAGTATCAGTACGTATGTCGCAGCACAGAATTACACAGAAGTAGTGTATTTAAAGAATGGCAGCATTATTAAAGGAGTAATCATTGAACAAGTGCCCAATGTCTCTTTAAAAATCAAAACAGGTGATGGCAGCCTCATCATCTGTCAGATGAGTGATGTGACTAAAATCACAAAAGAAGAGCGGTACACAAGAGATTATCGTAAGGATACCAACGACCGCAAAGCCGCAAGAAATACATTAAAAGGCTATAAGGGTTTCGTAGACTTTGCATATATTGGCGATGTGAGCGACTACAATGCCTCTAAAATTGAATTATCAACCACACATGGTTATCAATTCAACAATTATTTCTTTGTAGGTGGTGGCGTTGCTTTCAACTACTATACCGATGCAGATCTTTATGCAGCCCCCATCTATGCTAACTTCAGAGCTAACTTCATCAACAAAAAAGTGACTCCGTTCGCCGACGTAAAAGCCGGATATGCTGTAGGAGACATAGAAGGAGCGTATGCTTCAATAGGAGTAGGAGTACGTTTTTCTTTAAAAGGGAAAAAGGCCTTGAATTTAGCTTTGATGTATAACTTCCAAGATTATGACGCCACAACGGATTATAGTTACAGCTATGGAGGGCATTATTATCATAACAGTTGGAATGATACATGGGAGTTACATGGAGTAGGAGCTAGATTCGGATTTGAATTCTAAGTCTGTTTGCAATACAGATAAATTTCTTACCCTACTATTGCTTTTCACTAATTAATTTTGTATCTTTAGCAATTTTCATCCTTTTGAAGATAGCTAGTCACCTTATAAAATGATAAATGTCACCCTATAAGGTGACATTCGTCTTTTTATAAAGTGCCCATTGTCCCGTTACAACGGGACAACTACCCGACTGCATAAAAAATCACTAGTTTCTGCACTGAAAAGTCTTAATCTATGCACTGAAAGACCTTAAATACAATGATGAATAATGGAAACGTTATTGATGCGTTATATAAAGAATATTAGGAACTTTCCGTTCTCCGGCATGGTCAAACCGCCCATTGTCACAAGGATAATTAACGACTCCATTATCTGATGCACCGGACAACCAAAGAGTAGTAGATCCACCTCCATCCAAATTTAATGCATCCTCACCCCCTAAAACCCGGATCAGATGTGCCAATTCCGGGATATTCACTCCTCCTGCTTGTTCAGGAAAACGCCCGTCTACCGTTATCAACAGTATTTTTCCATCCTTAGTAGTAGCAACAGCACTACGAGGGTGCTTCGTCCGGATAAAATTCGGTTCACACGAGTTCCAATCACAAACCTGTCCGTCTTTCAACATTAACGGACCGGAAGCTAGTATCGTACCTGCTTTGCCTTTATAATTCTTTTCTATCTGTTTGTTCCAAGGAATTAATTTCATTCCCCTTTTGCGCACACTAATGGCTCCTGTGACACGCTGTTTAAACTCACTCTGCAGCGTTGTATCAATAACTTGGCGATCCGTCTTCAGGAAACAGACCGAGTTTCCCCGTTTCATGTCAAAATAGGAGCCATTAATGGCTGCAATGGCGTTATATTCAGAAGCAATCTTACTTGTTTCTTTCATTTTATCCGAAACGGCAACATCAACTTTCAAGCCTGCACCGGGATCAACTTCTATCAGACTAACAGACTGGGGTCCCTGATACAATCGGGGGATAGAAGCATACTTATAAATGAGTCCTTTTTGAGGACTTTCCACCTTCCATTGGGCAGATACGATTGCCAAAGAATCGGATGCGGTTTGCCCTTTCAATGTTCCGATAGAACATAAAATCAAGATAGCAATTAACAAGTTTCTTTTTATCATAGATAGAGAAATGAATCATTTAGGCCGCTAAAGCTAGTTAATAATCGCCATTCATCCAAAAATCCCTGTAACTTTCCGCTCGCTCCATTTTCTCTACCTCCCTTTTTTACTATCCAGATAATCCATATCTTCTGACTGCATCTAATTCAGAGTGAGCAACAGAGCTTTAAGTCAACTTTTAATAGCTTCTTATTTTTGATATTGCAGAGTTTTTCCTATCTTTGTTTTCGGAAGGTAATACAAATGAAGAAAGGAGAACCATGATGTCTCGCATAGAGAAAAACAAATTGAATTTTACTGTAGCTTTAATCGCAGAGTTCGCAGCGACTTATCAAATCAAGCAAAAACAGGCATTCAACTATTTGAATCGTTTTAAAGGCCTTGTTTTTTTACAAAAACACTATGAAGTAATGCACACACAATCTTTCGAAGATTCTATTGAAGCTTTATCAATGGTATGCCGTAGAAATGGAGGACAACTGTAATGAAGCTATACCATGGTTCAAATATGGAAATAGACAAGCCGGACCTATCTCGTTCAAAGCCCTTCAAAGACTTTGGCCAAGGATTTTATCTTTCTCCCGGTTATGAACAGGCACATGCCTTAGCCAAACAAAAAACCGATCAATTACAATCCGGAGAGCCATGTGTGACCATCTTCGAACTGGAAGATCAAATAATAAAGACTTCAGATCTGCAAATAAAAATATTCGATGATTACTGTGAAGAATGGGCACAGTTCGTTTTACTCAACCGCGACCGTAGCCATACACATCCTGCACACACTTACGATATAGTCATTGGTCCTATTGCCGACGACGGAGTAACCTATCAGTTACGTCGTTACAGCATGGGAGACATTTCAATGAGCAGATTGTAAGATAATCCACGATATCCGGCAGCCTTTTCTCATACGCCTGTGCCAGTTCAACTGCATGCTTCTCATAATCGGAATGTATACTGTCACAGACAAATTCAATCCCGTTTATTTCCATCTTATAGTAATCATTATTCTCATCATAGACAAACGCTGTACCCTTACTTTTTTTATTTTTTTCCAAAATCCCCATGATATATCTACACTTTCCCGGTTCTTCCGCCATACACAGTCTAAAAAACTGTAACTTAATGCTTACGTTTGTAAAAAATAACTCCTGCCAAAATCAATAAAATAATTCCAACTACAATCATAAAAATAAAATTATCAACATTTAACTTCCCTGCTATGAAAATAGAAGTCGGGCCATCCGCACCACCAATAACAGAAACGGCTGTGTTTTCTTTCTGCTTCAGTACAATGCCAATGACTGCCAATACAATTCCTAAAATTCCGGCTATGATTCCCAATCGCTTTTTCATTGCTACCACCTCAAATCATTTTTATCTGCTCAATCAAATGTAAATTGTTATGCAAGTATTTCTATGCAAATGAACCATAGATACCGGCTACTCCTTCCCGTTTAATGCCCTCCACCATAGTTACATCCTTGGCAAACCAACTCCAGGTTTCCATAATGTGACTCATATTCCGTGCATTATTATTTACGGCAGAATTGCAGTTGAGTACAGTATCTACATCATCCTGCCTCATCGCAATAGATGTCTGGGTATCACTCTGAGCCCTCCCAAGCAGTTCATTGGCATAGTGATATGATTGCAGGAAATGGGCATC
>ENA-USUK01000755-USUK01000755.1-human-gut-metagenome-genome-assembly--contig:-NODE-755-length-25714-cov-6.366228_pt1 | contig 25714 bp, 18 predicted proteins | sample MGYA00250062_ERZ773400 | MGnify/ENA primary metagenome ERZ773400 (study PRJEB29103, sample SAMN06111961) | human gut metagenome | biome: human gut; feature: ankylosing spondylitis patient; material... | reverse complement strand
ATAAACAAGCTGTTTGGCATAAGGGAGTACAAGTTGCAGAAACTGGAATTGCAACAGGGTGGGTGGTCCAGAGATCAGAGCGGAGAGGATGTCAAGATTGAGAAACCTTGAAAAGAGCCCTTAATCCGCGGCGCTGGGCGTTGCCGCCATGGAAAAGAGAAGAGACGAAGCCGCTTCGTGCATAACCTTGCGTGCTTCAATCAGGTCGAGCACTTCCCGTGCCGAAAAGCGTGCAAAGCGCTCGACTTCATGATCTGCCGCGCAGGGTTCGAAGCCTGCGGGGAGCACAAGGTCGTGGGTATAAGACGCTTCTAACATCCAGCCGCCCGATACGGCCCGGGAAATTAAAAAGCTGCCCAGGTATCGAGCATTTTGTGCGTCCGCAGCCAGGAGTGACGCCTCTTCTTGCGCTTCGCGCAGCAGCGCTTCAGCGGGCGTTTCACCCGCGCCCACCATTCCTGCGGCGAGGCCGTCCCACAGGCCGGGGCCGACTCGTTTGGTGCGGCTTCGCTGCCCTAGGATATAAACCGGGTCGAATTCGTCGACGGGATCGCGCAAACGAGCCGAGAGATGAACCGCTCGGGTCAGCGCTCCCAGAGGACGGTAGAGCGCTCGCTCGAGGCGCACTGAGGCAGCCCCTTGCGCCGACTCGGAAAGACTGAAGAGGTCAAGGAGCTCTTCGCGCCATCCTTGAGAAAGGTGGGCGGCCCGCATTGCGATGCCAAAGTCGAGCAAATGTGCCGCATCGAGACGCAGCCCTGTTTGGTGCTGAGTAATGCCGGGCATGCGGCTGATTTTGTCCGCCCATTCGGGAGCCGTGCGGCCAATGAGAACGCCGCTTGAAAGGCGAATGGGAATCAGCCCCGGGTGCGCGCAGAGCGCTGCGCTTGACCAGCTGCCGGATGCGTCCGGAAGCACAAAGCCCGCAGTGAGGACTCGCGTGAGTGCCTCGCGGCGGGCTTTGAAGTGAGCCGACCCGAAGGGCCGGCTCGATGAGCTTCCAAACGCAGGGATAAAGGAACCCTGCATCATGGATTACTTCGTGTTTTCCGGGCGCATGTGCGGGAAGAGCAGCACGTCGCGGATCGTCGGAGCGTCGGTGAGCAGCATCATGAAACGGTCAATGCCGATGCCGCAGCCGGCGGTCGGGGGCAGACCGTATTCCAGAGCACGGATGTAGTCCGCATCGTAATACATCGCTTCGTCGTCGCCGTGGCTCTTCTTGTCAGCCTGAGCACGGAAGCGGGCGGCCTGATCGTCCGGATCGTTGAGCTCGGAGAACCCGTTGGCGGTTTCTCGGCCGGCAATGTAAAGCTCAAAACGTTCGGTGATTTCAGGATCGGCGTCGGACGCGCGGGCGAGCGGCGAGATTTCAACCGGGTAGTCAATGATGAAGGTCGGTTCGATCAGCTTGGCTTCGGCGGTTTCTTCAAAAAGCGCCATCTGCAGAGCGCCCAGACCGGCGTCAACCGGGATCTCACCGCCGAGGCGCTTAAGCTCGGCGCGGATGAAGTCCGGGTTGTTGAGTTCTTCATCGGTGTAGTTCGGCGCGAACTTCTTGATGGCGGCAAGCGGCGTCAGGCGATGGAAAGGCTTGGAGAGATCGATTTCATGGCCCTGATACTGCAGAACCATCGACCCCGTCGCTTCTTTGGCGACCGTGCGCAGGAGCTCTTCGGTGAAGTCCATCTGATCGCGGTACGTCCAATACGTCGCGTAGAACTCCATCATCGTGAATTCGGGGTTATGGCGAACCGACACGCCTTCGTTGCGGAAGTTGCGGTTGATTTCAAAGACGCGTTCAAAACCGCCGACCACGAGGCGCTTCAGATAGAGTTCCGGCGCGATGCGCAGGTACATATCCATATCGAGCGCATTGTGGTGCGTGATAAAGGGCTTTGCATTGGCGCCGCCCGGGATCGGGTGGAGCATCGGCGTTTCCACTTCAAGGAAGCGGTGATTGAGCATGAAGGCGCGGATGGCGGCAATGGCTTTCGAGCGGGTGAGGAAGCGGTTGCGCGATTCCTCGTTCATGATGAGGTCGACGTAGCGCTGGCGGTAGCAAAGCTCCGTGTCCTGCAGGCCCTTGTGCTTATCGGGCAGCGGACGGATGCTCTTGGTCATCAGACGGATTTCTTTCACGCGAATGGCGAGGTCGCCGGCATGGGTGCGGAAAAGCACGCCCTTGGCAGCGACGATGTCGCCGAGGTCGAACGTCTTAAAGGCAGCATAGGCGTCGGGGCCGACTTCATTTTGCTGCACGAAGTACTGCATCGTGCCGGTGAAGTCACGCACCGTGCAGAAGGAGGCCTTGCCCATGATGCGCTTGAGCATGATGCGGCCCGAGCAGGCAACTTCGGGGGTGGCGGCTTCAAGCTCCTCCGTCGTCATAGCGCCGTATTTGGCCGTAAGGTCGCCGAAGAGATCCGTACGCTTGAAGTCGTTCGGATAAGCGACGCCGGCGGCGCGCAGCGCGGCAAGCTTGGCGCGGCGCTCGGCGATGATATGGTTTTCGTCTTCGGCCGGGGCCTGAACGGTCTGAGGGTTCTGCTGGGCTTGTGCCATTTGATTCCCCTAAAAGTGTTTTGCGGATGTTGGGATCCAACGAGCACTTCGGAAAGGTGCAGTGCAGGGCTTTCCGAAGCGTTGAGTCTGGAATAGGGCAGTTCGGAGCTTGGGGCTTATTCGGCCGCCGGAACGGCATTCACGCCGCCCTTCAAGCTCGCTTCGATGAATTGATCAAGATCACCGTCGAGCACGCCGCCCGTGTTGCCGGTTTCAACGCCGGTACGCAGGTCCTTCACGCGCGACTGATCAAGCACGTAGCTGCGGATCTGGTGACCCCAGCCGATGTCAGACTTCGACTCTTCGAGCTTCGTCTGCGCTTCCATGCGTTTGCGCATTTCCAGCTCATAGAGCTTAGCCTTGAGCTGCTGCATGGCTTTTTCGCGGTTGCGGTGCTGCGAGCGGTCATCCTGACAGATCGTAATGATGCCGGTGGGCTTGTGGTGAATTCGGACGGCTGACTCGGTCTTTTGGATGTGCTGACCGCCTGCGCCCGAAGCGCGGAAGACGTCGATGGAAAGATCGGCAGGATTGATTTCAATGTCGATGGAATCATCCACTTCCGGATAGACGTAGACCGAGGTGAAGGAGGTGTGACGGCGCGCATTGGCGTCAAAGGGGCTCTTACGCACCAGACGATGAATGCCGGTCTCAGTGCGCAGCGTGCCGTACGCCCACTCGCCCTCAATAAAGAGCGTGCAGGACTTGATGCCGGCGACTTCACCCGGTGTTTCTTCTTCGAGGGTGACCTTAAAGCCCTTGCGTTCGGCGTAGCGCATATACATGCGCTCGAGCATGCTTGCCCAGTCCTGAGCTTCCGTGCCGCCCGCACCGGACTGAATTTCCAGATAGCAGTTGGCCGAGTCCATCGGCTGGTTGAACATGCGCTTAAATTCGAGCTGAGCAACTTCGTGCTCGATGCGGTCCACATCCTCTCCGATGACTTCGAGGGAATCGAAATCCTCTTCGGCCAGAGAAAGTTCAAAGAGTTCGCCCGCATCGGCGATGCCCTGCGTAAGACGGTTGAAGCTGCCGACGATATCGTCGAGCATCTTCTTTTCTTTGCTTACTTCCTGGGCGTGTTTGGGATCATTCCAGAGGTCCGGGTTCTCAATTTCCCGGTTTACTTCTTCGAGGCGCCGAGCTTTGCGGTCGACGTCAAAGATACCCCCGAAGTTCATTGAGCCGACGGGTGAGATCGTCGATCGAGGCTTCAATTTGGTTGATGCGTTCAGCTTCCATTTCTGACCTATGCGGATAGAGCGTATTCGTTGTACTGAAAAGTGCGTCGGGCTTCGAGAATTTTTGAAGCACAAAATCACCGACGCGCCCTGAAAATACAGGGAAACGAAAATTATAGACGGCTTCGGGACGCCGCACGTGCTGCTGAGCGTCCCGAATCATAGGAAAAAGCGGCGGAATATCCGCTGTCGGCTTATTCGGCGGCCTCCACCACCAGCTGCACGGTTCGGCGGCCGCGGAATTCATTGACTGACGGCCGGTAGGCAATCCTCGTGAGCGACGCTAAAGGTTCTTTGCGCCGGAAAAAGATGGCGTCAAAACGCGAACCGCCGAGCTCGAGCATCATTTTGAGATGCGTGCCCTTGAGAAGCGTCTGTGAGAGCACGTGAACCTCGTTGGCAAAGAGCGGGGCTTCAAAGCCCTGTCCCCAGATTTGTTCATCGATTTCCTGACAGAGCGCTTCGGTAATCTCGTCGGGTGCGAGTCCGCCGTCGGTGAGCACAACACGCTCAAAAACGGAGGCATCGCATCGGCTGCGGATGACTTCCTCAAACGCCGCCTGAAAATCCTTGAACCCCTCGGGTTTGATGGAAAGTCCGGCCGCCATGGCATGGCCGCCGAAGCGAAGCACGACGCCGGGGAGCGCTTTGGCGGTCAAGTCGAGTGCATCACGCAGATGTATGCCGGGAATGGAACGGCCCGAACCTTTGAGTTCTCCGTTTTCCGTCGGCGCAAACGCGATGACCGGACGATGGATGCGCTCCTTCAGGCGCGCTGCCACCAATCCCACTACACCCTCATTGAAAGAGGGGTTGAAAATCGTGAAAGTGGCGTGATGATCCAAGTCAATATTGGCTAAGGCGGCCTCAGCCAACTGCTGCATCTCGCTTTCAAGTTCGCGGCGTTCGGTGTTGATGGAGTTGAGGCTCTCGGCAAAGTCAAGGGCCGCGGCAGGATCGTCCGACAAGAGACATTCGATGCCGTTTTCCATGGTTCCGAGACGGCCGGCGGCATTGATGCGCGGCGCAACGGCAAAGCCGAAGTCGCGGACCCCTGCAGTACGAATATCGCGTCCGGCAATGGCAAACAGGGCTTCGAGCCCCGCATGCGTACGGCCGCCGCGAATGCGGCGAATGCCTTGCGAAACCAGAATACGGTTGTTTTTGTCGAGCTTGACGACGTCGGCCACTGTGCCAAGGGCCACAAAGTCCACCAGCGCATCCAGGCGCGGCTGAGTTTTGGCGTCAAAGACGCCGCGTTCGCGAAGGAGCGAACGCAGGGCGAGGAGCACATAGTAGATGACGCCGACGCCTGCGAGATTTTTCGACGGGAAGGTCGAGCCCGTTAAATTGGGGTTGACGATCGCCTGTGCCCGTGGCAGTTCAGCGCCCGGCAGGTGATGGTCTGTAATGATGACGTCGATGCCGAGCTCCCGAGCGCGGTCAACGGCCGCAGCTGACGAGATGCCGTTGTCAACCGTGACGATGAGATCCGGCTTGGGGGTTCTGGCGGCGACGATATCGACGACGTTGGGCGTGAGCCCGTAGCCGTGGAGCACGCGGTCCGGCACGAAGTAGTTTGCGGTGATGCCGAGCATGCGCAGACCCCGGATACCGACGGCACATGCCGTAGCGCCGTCGCAGTCGTAGTCGGCGACGATGGTGACGGCTTGATGCCGCTCTCGAGCGAGTGCAAGCCGTTCGGCTGCTTCACGCGTACCTTCGAGCATGGCGGGCGGCAGCATGCCGGCCCATTCCTGCTCTAAATCGGAGGGCACCTGAATGCCGCGGGCGGCAAGCGCCCGCGCAATGGGCGGCAGAAAACCCGAAAGGGCCAGACGATCGGCGGCATGCTGATCGTAAGGACGGGAGAGAATGCGCGTCATGGAACCTCTCCCGCAAAGTTGTCAATGAACCAGCTTTCGAGCGGGAGCACCGACCGTTTGAAGCGTTTGAGCGGATTGAAGCTCTTGGGCGTCGGCAAAAGCGTAGCGGCGCCGGCATTGCCAAAGAGCACGAAAACAGCGTCGTCAATGCCGGCGGCTTTTTCGCGGCTGCGCCAACGTGCGAGTTCGCCGAGTGCCGTGGGGAGCGCTTCTCGCCAGGCGCTCCAGTCACTGCGGCGCCAGGGTTCGAGGAGATGCTCAATAACGATGATGCGCTCGCCGATTGGTGCGTCAACGAACGCTTTCCCCCACCGTTCCTGTTCGCGTTCGCCGCTACGAACGGGCATGAGCGCGGTGCGGGGAATACCGGCAGCAGCTGCCCAGGCTCGGACGACTGGATCATCACAGGCTACAGCACGGTAGGTCGAGGGCGGAAAAATGGGAGTGTATGCTCCGCCGCCCGAAAGCCAAAAGCCCTCAATCGAAGGCAGTTTGCCCGCAGCCGTTTGAGCGGCAGCGGTGAATGCCTCAAGCAGATTTTCTGCTTCAGGCTTATCACTGCCCGTCATGCAGGCGGCGAGGCTCGCTCCTGCACCGACGCAGTCCGCCAGATCTCTAAACGGTGCGGCTGAGAATGCCCAGGGCTTGCGGCGGCAGAGAAAGAGAGTCGTTCCAGAAATCATCAGACGCATGCCGGCGTGTGCTGCGATAGGATCAAGCGCACAAGCAGCAGCGGGCATCTCAGACTCATGAAGCTCGACGGCTTCGAGCTGTCCCATCGAATTTCGCTGCCAGGGCGTGAGCTTCCAGAATTCCTGGTCGAGCACGGGACCGCCCGAAGCAATCCATTCGTAAGGGGCGGTGATCGGCGCGCCGGATCGGTGCGTGAGCACCTTCCAGAGCCAGGCCTGATGGGGTGAGCGATCGTGGAGCGGTTCAGCGAGGCGCTGCAGACCAGGCGGCTCACGGCCGGTCCCGAGTGCAGTCCACGCCTCAAGCGAGGCGGGGTCGGACTTTGCAAGCACGGCCGCAGTCTCGCGGGCGGCGGCCTCAGGGAGCCGGGCGCCGGGCAGGAGATAAAAGCAAGTTGTCATAGTGCCCGTGATTGTAGCCTTGGGGACTGCGGGTGCTTCGTCTTCATTGAGGAGTGTTGGTGTCTTCTAACATTCTTCTGTCGACCGTTTCGATCTTTTGCTGCGGCGCGGGGGAAGCTTCCTGCGCCGTTAGAATGCAGTTTTTGTCGAACGCACGCTTTCGTCATGCCGGATGCAAAACGAAAGGGTGTTCGAAGCGTTGAATTATTCCGCCTCAAGAGCGATTTCCAAGAGCACGATGCAGACGCCATTTGAATTCATGATCGGCCTCACCTACACCCGGCGCGGGAGGCGAGGCCGACGCAAAGACGGCTTCATGTCCTTTATCTCAGGCATGTCGGTGGCGTCCATCGCGCTTGGCGTTGCCGCGCTCATCATCGTGCTCTCGGTGATGAACGGCTTCCAAAAGGAAGTGCGCGACCGCATGCTTTCCGTGATTCCTCACGTTGAGATCAGGGCGAGCAAAGGTGCACTCACCGACGTGGAAGGCGTCGAAAAGGTACTTCAGGCGCAAAGTGACGTTGTCGCCGTTGCTCCCTTCGTGGAAGGTCAGGGGCTCTTTAGTTCCGGCGCAGTCGTGCGCGGCGCAGTCGTCAAAGGGATTGATCCTGCCAAGGAACCAGGGGTGAGCGAACTTGCGCAAAGCGTTTCCGGCGCAGAGCTTTCTGACCTGAAACCCAAGGCCTTTCAGGTCATTCTCGGCCAGGCGCTGGCGCGGCAGCTGCGCGTGCATATCGGCGACAAAGTGGCGCTGCTTGTGCCCGAAGGGAACATGACGCCGGCGGGACTGATTCCCCGCATGAAGCAGCTCACGGTCGCGGGTTACTTTTCAAGCGGGCACTACGAATACGATTCGACTTATGCCTTGGTCAATATTGAGGATGCAGCTGCACTCTATCGTACGGGCGGTCCTCAGGGACTGCGCGTCAAGACGACGGACATGGACCGTGCGCCGCAGATCGCGGCCAAGCTCGTGTCGGTGCTTCCGTCCGGACTTTATGCGACGGACTGGTCGCGGCAAAACCGCACGTGGTTCGCAGCCGTGCAGGTCGAAAAACGCATGATGGGGATCATCCTCTTTCTTATTGTTTTGGTCGGCGCTTTCGGGCTCGTTTCCACATTGGTGATGACCGTGAAGGAAAAGCAGTCTGACATCGCGATTCTCCGTACGCTCGGCGCTTCGCGTGCTTCCATCATGTCGATTTTCGTGGTGGAAGGCACGATTGTTGGGTTGGTGGGCGTTCTGTCAGGCGTTGCTGCAGGCCTTTTGATTGCCGAAAATGTCGGCGCCATCGTCTCGGCCATCGAGTCGATGCTCGGGGTTGAATTCCTGCCTCAGGAAATTTATTTCATCAGCAGCATGCCGAGCGATCCGCGTATGAGCGACATCGTACCGATTGCGGTGCTCTCTTTCCTGCTTTCTCTGGCTGCCACACTCTATCCGAGCTGGCGGGCTTCGAAGATTCACCCCGCGGAGGCTCTTCGCTATGAATAATGCGCAAAATCATCCGCAGCGTTCCGTTGTTCTGGAAGCAAGTCATGTGGTCAAGAGCTATCGCGAGGGGACGAGTGAGCTGCCGGTGCTTAAAGATGTGAATCTCCGGATTCATGCGGGCGAAGCGGTGGCCGTACTCGGCGCTTCGGGTTCCGGGAAGTCAACGCTCCTGCATGTGCTGGGCGGTCTTGACGGTTTGGATGCCGGACGAGTGGCCATTGCCGGCGAGGACCTCGCCGCGCTCAAAGAGAGTGAGCTCGATCGTCTGCGCAACCGCTCCCTCGGGTTCGTTTATCAGTTTCACCACCTGCTGCCGGAGTTTTCTGCTTTGGAAAATGCGGCTATGCCGCTTTTCATCCGCCGTCTGCCTAAGCGTGAAGCGTTGTCTCGAGCTCAGCAGGCTTTGGAAGCTGTGGGTTTGGGCGATCGTCTCGAGCATCTGCCTTCGCAGCTTTCGGGCGGCGAACGTCAGCGTACAGCTATTGCGCGTGCGTTGGTGACGCAGCCCGCCTGCGTGCTGGCGGATGAGCCGACGGGCAATTTGGATCACGAAACCGCGTCACAGGTCTTCACATCGCTTCTTGAACTGGCGCATACCCAAGGCACGGCTGTCGTAATCGTCACGCATGACCGAGAGCTCGCGCGCCGCTGCGATCGTGCGGTAGAGCTCAAGGGCGGCGTGATTGTGGATGCAGACCGCTTTTAACGGGTTGGTTCCTTATGACCGCTCGCGCCATCCAATTCATTGACACGCACTCGCATCTGCAGGTTGAGCGTCTGGACGGCCATCGTGCTCAATGGCTCGCTCAAGCACGAGAGGCGGGCCTCGAGAATATCCTGCTCTGCGCCGGGGCGCCTGAAGACTGGGAGCGAACGCTCTCTGCGGCACACGAGTGGGGCCTGGGGGCGATGCTTGGCATCCATCCGCTTTGGCTTGACTCGACAACGCCCGCAGAGCTCGTCGGGCTGCGTGAGCTGGCCGAGTCTCTGCTCGACGATCCGCATTTCATCGGTCTCGGAGAGGTGGGGCTCGACGGGTTTGAGCCCGGGCTTGATCAGCATAAGGCCGAGCAGGTGTTTCTCGAAGAACTTAAGATCGCCCGCGACCTCGACCTTCCGCTCTCTATTCATGTTCGCCGGACAGCTTCAAAGACGCTCGGACTGCTGCGAAGAGTCTACGGTTCGCCGGGCAAAACGGGGTTTCAGCCCGTGCGCGGCGCCGTCCATGCCTTTAACGGCTCGGATGCTGAACGCGAGGCTTTTTTAGCGTTCGGACTGGTGCTCGGTTTCGGCGGTGCCTGTACTTACGACGGAAGCAAACGCATTCGCAGGCATTTGTCGGAGCTTGCCGACGGAGCCTGGGTGCTTGAAACCGACGCGCCTGATATGCCGCCGTCGAGTCGACGGGATGCTTTTGCTCTCGGGCACTCAACGCTCGACACACGCCCAGCGGACATTCTGGAAGCCGCCCGTACGGCAGCTCAGCTTCGCGGCACAACGCTTGCCGCTGCAGCCGCGAGTGCTCGGGCTGCTGCGATTGCGGCGTTTCCAAGGCTCGAGACACTTTTGCGTCTGCCAGAAAGCTTTGGGCGGCAGACCGAGTGATATACGGTCTGATTACGGCGCGTTTTGCGCTGTATCAGATGGAACACAGCTCAATTCCAACCAATGATCGGCGGCCATCGCGATACACTCGATAAAATCTGCCGCCATGCCGGATTCCCTTGGATGGGGTTTCACTTCCGGCATGGACTCATCCCAATCCCCATACAGCAAAGCCGGCACCAGTGCCAGCGTCCGCCGTTATGTTTTCAAACGGCGGCCTTCCGGAGAAACAAAGTGACTGAAGCTCAACCTGCTCAGACAACTGAAATCAATGACGGCCTGCACCGCACCAATGTGGCGGTTTTCGGCCTCGATCGCCCGGGCATCGTCGCCGTTGTATCCAATGCGCTCACTCGCCGCGGCGTTAATCTCGAGCAGGTGAACCAGATGGCCTTGCACGGCCAGTTCGCTCTGATGTGTGTCATTCAGAAACCCGCCGGTCTTTCTAACGAACAGATCCAGCAGGAGCTTGAAGCCGAAATCGCCCGCCGCAAGTTTGATCTGGCCGTTATGGTGATTGACTTCAAGGCGCCGACGCCGCAGCCGGAAAGCGAGCCCTATGTGGTGAGCGTTTGGGGTACGGACCGCAACGACATCATCGCTAATTTTTCGCGCATTTTCGCCGAACAGAAGATCAACATCGAATCCCTGCGTGCTTTCCCGATTGAGGACGGCATGTCGCTGCAGGTCTTTGAAGTTTCTATTCCGCTCAATGTTGATCGCCGCGCGCTGCACCGCGTCATGATTGATCGTGCCCGCGCCATGAACCTGCGCTGCAATCTGCAGCACCGCGATATCTTCGAAGCTATTCACCGCGTCAAGGTGGAATAAGTCAACCATCACGCGACCGCAACCCATTCCAAATTTTTTTCAGACAGAGACAAAACATGCTGACTGACCGCGAGGTACTTTCCACCATCAATATGCTTCGTTCGGAGCATCTCGACGTCCGCACCGTCACGATGGGCATCAATCTTTTTGACTGCGCGAGTTCGGACTTCGATACTTTCGCCTACAAAGTGCGTTCGAAGATTTTCCGCTATGCCGAAAAACTCGTTGAGACCTGTGATCTCGTCGGCGACCGCTACGGCATCCCCGTCGTCAATAAGCGCATTTCCGTGAGCCCGATCGGCACTGTCGGCGCGAGCTTCAGCCGTGATGAGATGGTGGCGGCCTGCCGCGTGCTCGATGAGTCCGCCAAAGAAGTGGGCGTTGACTTTATCGGCGGTTTCGGCGCTTTGGTTGACAAAGGGATGACGCCGGGCGAAAAGAATCTGATTGATGCACTTCCCGAGGCGCTGGCTGTCACCGACCGTATATGCTCTTCAATCAATGTGGGTTCGACGAAGGCCGGCATCAACATGGATGCCGTACGCCTCATGGGTCAGCGCATTCTGGATGTGGCGGAAGCAACTCGCGACCGCGACGCAATCGGCTGCGCCAAGCTCGTTGTCTTCTGCAATATTCCGCAGGACGTGCCATTTATGGCAGGTGCCTATCTTGGCGTCGGCGAACCCGATGTGGTGATCGACGTCGGTGTTTCCGGCCCGGGCGTGGTGAAAAAGGCTCTTGACCGTGCCTTTAAGGCCAAGGGTGAATTCCTGACGATCACGGATGCGGCAGAAGTCATCAAGCACACCGCCTACAAGGTGACCCGCGTGGGTGAAATCATCGGCAATGAAGTCGCCAACCGCCTGAACCTTCCGTTCGGCGTGGCGGATCTCTCGCTTGCCCCGACGCCGGCAGTGGGCGACAGCGTGGGCGAGATCTTCCAGTCTCTCGGCCTTTCTTCCATCGGTGCTCCCGGCACGACGGCCATTCTCGCGATGCTCAATGACCAGGTGAAGAAGGGCGGTGTTTTTGCCTCTTCGCACGTGGGCGGGCTTTCCGGCGCCTTCATTCCGGTGTCCGAAGACAGTGCCATTGAAGCCGCTGCGCGCTCGGGCGCCCTGACGCTCGAAAAGCTCGAAGCCATGACCTCTGTCTGCTCTGTGGGTCTGGACATGATCGCCATCCCGGGCGACACCCCCGCTTCGACGATCTCCGGCATGATCGCCGACGAATCCGCCATCGGCATGATCAACGGCAAGACCACTGCGGTCCGTGTGATTCCGGTTCCGGGCAAGACCGTGGGCGACGTTGCTCATTTCGGCGGCCTTCTCGGTGAAGCGTCCATCATCCGCGTTCCGGGCGGCGATGCGTCGGGCTTCGTGAAGCTTGGCGGCCGCATCCCGGCGCCGATCCACAGTCTGCGCAACTAACCGCGGTCACAGCGCCTTTATAACCGGATATAACGCGATCCCTTCTATGCTTTTTGCATGGGAGGGATTTTTTATACTCAAAAAAATACACAATCAAAATTTATAGTCTTTTGATTGCGATTGACAGGTATCAACATGTCAATTCAAAGTTTACATATATAGTTGATTGATATTATCTCTAAAGTGATGAGGTATATCGTTAATTGTTTTCAACTAATAAAGTGATAATATTGAAAACGTGATGCATTAATGCGGCTTCCTTTAGCTAAAAGGCTGCGAGCACAGGCGTTGGAGCAAAAGCTTTGAAGAGCAGCGAGAATCTTTGAGCCCCTTTGCGGGCACCTCTCAACTACATTCTCTTCAAATAATGAAAACAACAGAATGCACTTCCGAGTGTGCTCGCGGCGTGGGCCGCAGTGTGCACTCCACTTTTGTCTTCCCTCATCACTTAGGAGTGCGCCTCGTTTCCCGCGGCGGCATGCGCTCGGGCGGTCTGCCGTGTTTGAGCGCTCTGTCTCTAAGCTTAATGACAGCAGGGTTTCTTTTCTGCGGGGCCGCTTCGCCGGTATTGGCCAATAGTGTCTACGGCGATATCTCTGATCCCTACATGGTGTCCGATCATGTTGTTTTAGAGGACTACTATGCAGATCACAGCGCAACGAACGTGACGCAGTCAGGCCATCTCGAGCTGTTGGATACCAATTTTTATACGGACAATCTTGAAGTGAGCGGTCAGCTGACTGTCGGGAGCGGCGCCTATTTGGAGAACGTGTATGGGCCGGCAGAGGAGTTTGCCGGTACGGCTGAGCTTCACTCCGGCGCCCGCTTACAGGTCGAAGTTGACGGTTATGCAGAGCTTTGGGAGGTTGTCAGCCGCGGCGGGTCGCTGATCCTCAGCGCAGCGGCAACGGAGGCGTCTGACGTCATATCAAACGCAGAAGTACATATTCAAAAACTGACGGCGGATATGGAACGCACGTTGGTGACGGTGGGCGAAGACAATGCTCAGGCGGATCTGTTTTCAACCTTGATGATTGAAGAGCTCTCTGTGAGCAGCGGCGGTCATCTTGACATTCGTGTGGGTTCGGGCGGCGCTTTCGTGTGGACTCATGCGGCATTTGATGATGGCAACGAGGCCGGAACGGATCCAATCGAAAATTTCTTTTTTACGCCCGCCGCGGCGCCGCAGGGTGCAGTTCGCGTGCAAAAGAATGCTTCACTCACGCGCGGGATGTCGATTGCTGTGGGCGGGAGCAGCACGGAACGGGAGGCAGCCTCCAATCGTTGGAACCTCTGGGTAGGAAGCGGCGGCGTGCTCTCTATCGAGGGCGAACACACCACACTGACGCTCGAGGATGGCACGAAGGCTCGCTTTGATGCGGGTTCAACGCTTCTTTTGTCTTCGCTCATCCGCACGGATGAAGACGACGCTCTTCAGGACGCTGAAGACGGAGCCGATTCACCGGCACCATCCCAATCGGCTGACCGCAAAGCCGCTTCCGGCGTTCCGGCGGCGGGGACGACCTTTAAAGTCGAAGGACTTGATTTGAGCCGCGCTGAGGTCTCCGGGCTGGAAAATTTGACGCTGAAAGTAGAGGGGCTTCTGGAAACAGGAGGACTTTATTTCGATGCGTCAGGCACGGTGGTCGGGGTGTTGGGCAGGCCAACGTTTGAGGGGCCGCTCGCAGCAATGCTTCAAGAGCTTTATGAAAACCGAACATCGCTCCTTGTGCCCACCTTTTACCGTACGCTTTTTACCAATACGTCCGACGTGGTTGAAGGCACGATGATGGCGGTTGCCACGGCCGCTTCTTCAACGGGTACCAATGAGCGGCTGATGCAAAACGCTGTCTCGACCTCCATGCGGCTGGCTTCGGCAGCCAGAATGGCGGAGGCGCAGGCGGCGCGTGCCGCAGAAATTCGTTCGCTTGAAGCGCAAAGAGCGGCTAGCCGAAAAGCAGCTGCTGATTCGGAAAAGGCCGATCCTGACTGGACGGAACGGCTGAAAGCCTGGCGCACAAACCTGCAGGAGCATCTGCCGGCGATAGTGCAGGATGTGCCTGTTTTTATCGGCGCTTCAGCCGGCAGCACCAAGGTTGAGGTATCGACCCCGGTCTCTAAACCCTTTACGGTCAAAAGCGAAGACACCACTTTTGACGCCGCTGTCATTTTCGGGCGGGAGGATTGGCGTGTCGGCTTGATGGGGAGCTTTACAACAAGAAGTCTGGATACGCTTTATAAACAGGGAGCAGCGGCGGAACTCGGGGTAGACAGCGAATCCGACGAAGCTTCCGCATCATTCTTTGTGCGCCGACGGCTCGGCAGCGGCTGGGGAACGGTAGATTTGACGTGGCTTGAGGCTGACGACCGTTATCGCATGGGGGCGGCCCGTGAGTATCTTGAGATGGAAAAACTCAAGCGGCGCATTTATTCCAGCGGCTTTCTTTATGAGCAGCCGCTTTTCGCCGGCAGCGCGTTGTCGGGCAGCGGGCCTGACCGCTCATGGGTGATTTCGGGCTTTGCCGGACTGCGGTATCTGCGGGTGGATACGGCTGAAGGAACATGGCGCTCACCGGCAGGAGCTGTGCTCACCATTCGTGAAGCTTCCGCGCAGGCTGTGGCGGCAACGGCGGGCGGCGTCATAACGGGGGCGCTTCATTTTGCGCCGGGAGCCGGATATTGGGGGCAGGTGAAGCCGAGGCGCTTGGATGTGTCGTTGACTGCAGCGTTGAACAGTACGGTCGGCGGCGACCGCGATGTGATGGTTCAAGGGCCCGCCGGGGGCTCGACATCGTCAGCAACTGTCATGACGGCTGCTGAGCCCGAACGCTTCCAATGGAATGCCGAACTCGCTGCCGGCATTGAATGGCGGGATTCCAGATTGGATTTTTCCGGTTTTGCTTCACGCGCTGGATCCAGCGTTCGCTCTGCAGGGGGCTCCGTGAAGATGTCCTGGCGGCTGAACTTGCTCTAATTTACGCAAACACAGTGAAAACCCTAATCCTTCCGGCTGTGCTATTTCAGCGGCCAGTCGGTAAGGATTTGATTCCTTTCAGTCCGCTTTCTGCGCAAGGCGCTCTTGCTTACCTACAATTCACCGAGTAGCGACGGAAGCTGTATGAGGTTTAAAGAGTCCTTGTGCGGATGACGTTTGCCTGCGGCCAATAATCCATTACGGTGCTGTGCGGGTTTGGAACCAACCCGAGCAGCCAAAAGAAGAAAAAGATTTTGGAGGCGGCGATGGATGCCACCCAACTCACGAAAACCGCTGATCCGGCTGCTGCACGCAGCTCGGTGGAACCGCTTTATTACGGCAGGACGCTTTCTACGGGCGAGTCGGTCATGGCGCATGCCGACGGTGTTGCCAACATTCTGCGGGCCATTCGAAACGATCCGGAGCTCATTTCTGCGGCGTATCTTTTCAGCGTGCCCACGCTCGTGCAGAAGCCCGATGAATGGATTGAAAAGAGCTTTGGGGAGAATGTGGCAGGGCTTGTGCGCGAGCTCGGGAAGATGAATGATCTCTCCAAGCGCGCACGCTCGGAAAACAAAGAATCCAGTGCGGCGGTGCAGCCCGAGGCGCTTCGCCGCATGTTCTTGGCGATGAGTCAGGATCTGCGCGTCGTACTGCTCAAATTGGCAAGCCGCCTGCAGACGCTGCGCTGGTTTGTCTCTTCACAGGCGCCGGGCGCAGTGGAATTCGGTGAGGAAACGCTCGCCGTTTATGCGCCCTTGGCTAATCGACTCGGTATTTGGCAGATCAAGTGGGAGCTCGAAGACCTCTCGCTTCGCTTTACGCATCCGGCCGAATATCACCAGATTGCTGCTGAACTCGATGAGTCTCGTGAGGAACGTTTGGAATTCATGGCTTTGGCGGTGAAGAAGATCCAGGCGCTGATGATTTCTCACGGTATTCAGGCTGAGGTGTCGGGCCGCCCGAAGCATATCTATTCCATTTGGAAAAAGATGCAGCGCAAGCACCTGCGCTTTGATCAGCTCTTTGACGTCCGTGCGGTTCGAATCATCGTCGAAACCGTCGAGCAGTGCTATGAAGCGCTCTCGATTGTGCAGGAGCACTTCACGGTTTTGTCGAAGGAGTATGACGACTATATTGCCAATCCCAAGCCCAATGGTTATCAGTCGCTCCATACCGTCATTACCGATCAGCTCGGCCGGCCGATTGAAATTCAGATCCGCACTCGAGCCATGCATGAATTTGCCGAACTCGGTGTTGCTGCGCATTGGCGCTACAAAGAGGCAGGCAATTCCAACGGCGCCTCCATTGCTGAGGAGCAGCGCGTGGCGTGGCTGCGTCAGCTCCTGGCCTGGAGGAGTGATGTGGGCGGGGGCGCTGCCGAGCAGAGCGCCCAAGCACCCAATGCAGAGGCGGGGCAGAAGGGGCAGCCGGCAGCGCCGGCCGTGGAAGACGACCATGTCTACTGTCTGACGCCGCAAGGCCGCATCGTTGAGCTTCCCGCCGGTGCTACCCCGGTGGATTTTGCGTACCAAATCCATACTCAGCTTGGTCACCGCTGCCGCGGAGCAAAAGTCGACGGGATGATGGTGCCGCTCAATACCAAGCTTAAGACCGGACAGACCGTCGAAATCATTGCGGCAAAAGTCGGTCAGCCGAGCCGCGACTGGCTCAATCCCGAACTCGGCTATGCCGCGAGTCCCCGTACCCGCAACAAGGTGCGGCAGTGGTTCAATGCCGAGCAGCTCGCGCAGCAGATTGCCGAGGGCCGTGACCGCCTGGATAAAGAACTCGCGCGTTTGGGAAAAACCGCGGTTAAGCTCGATGATCTTGCGAAACGCCTGGGCTTTGGCACCGTTGATGAGCTCTGTGTGGCTTTTGCCAAGGAAGAAATCACGCTGACAGCGCTCGCACAGGCCGTACAGCCGCCCAAGCCCGCTCCGGCACCTGCTCCTGAGCATGATTTGGTGCTGCGCGGAGCTTCGAGCGCGGCGAGTAAGGGCAAGGTGCTCGTGGTCGGCATGGATTCCCTTCTCACACAGCTTGCCCGCTGCTGTCATCCGGTGCCGCCCGACGAAATTGTGGGCTACGTTACACGCGGCCGAGGCGTGATGATTCACCGGGCAGACTGTCCTAACCTCAAGAACATGGTCGATCAGGATCATGACCGGTTGATTGAAGTGAGTTGGGGGCGCGCCGGTGATGATGCGCTCTATCCCGCCGACGTGCTCGTGATCGCCTCCGACCGGTCCGGCATCATGAAGGATGTGACGGAAGTGATGCAGCGCGAAAAGGTGCACGTGACGGCGCTCAACACGCAGATTCTCAAGGGCGATCAGCACATGCGGTTTTCGCTCGAGGTCAAGGGCGGCAATGCTATGCAGGTGCTGCTCAAAGGGCTGCGCGCCGTGCACGGCGTTCTTTCGGCACGCCGTCTCTGAAGACTGAGAGGTGTCTAGGTGAATACCGCATTTGCGCTATCCTTCTAAAAAGTGCTTGCTGTGAGCATTCACCTAGGTATAATTCGTGCCTCACTGATTGTGAACGCTCAGGCACATAGCTCAGTTGGTTAGAGCATCACCTTGACATGGTGGGGGTCGTTGGTTCGAATCCAATTGTGCCTACCAAAATTTTTTTCGGACAGCGACGATGCGGATGTTGGCGAATGAATTTCGAACAACAGCGCCCCGTTATTATTAACAGGGCGTGAGCGCAGTATTGTCACTGTTCGACATGAAAGAAGTGCGGCTCAGGCCGCACTTTTTTTATGCCCAGAATTTTTGTGAGGATTTCGAAATGGCTTCAGTCACTCTTCCCGACGGCTCCAAACGCGAGTACGAAGGTCCCGTCACGGTGGCCCAGGTTGCCGCATCGATCGGTGCCGGACTCGCTAAGGCAGCTTTAGCCGGACGTGTGGACGGCAAGTTGGTGGATCTCTCGCACGTGATTGACGGCGATGCTGCGGTTGCGATCATCACGGCACGCGACCCCGAAGGGCTTGAGATTATTCGTCACTCGACCGCTCACCTGATGGCTCAGGCCGTCAAGGAGCTCTTTCCCGAGGCACAGGTCACGATCGGACCGGCGATCGAAAACGGCTTTTACTACGACTTTTCCTACACCCGCGCTTTTACGCCCGAAGATTTGAAGGCGATCGAAGCTCGTATGGATGAGCTCGTCAAGAAAAATATTCCGATCGTGCGCGAAGAAATGCCGCGTGAAGAAGCCATCGACTTCTTCAAGGCTTTGGGCGAACACTACAAGGCTGAAATCATCTCTTCGATTCCTGCGGGTGAAGTGATTTCGCTCTATCGTCAGGGCGACTTCGTGGATCTTTGCCGCGGCCCTCACGTGCCGTCAACGGGCTGCCTCAAGGTGCATCACCTGATGAAGGTGGCGGGCGCCTACTGGCGCGGCGACAGCAAGAACGAAATGCTCCAGCGCATCTACGGTACGGCCTGGGCGACGAAGGATGAGCAGAAGGCTTATCTCGAGATGCTCGCTGAGGCCGAAAAGCGTGATCACCGCCGCCTTGGTCGCGAACTCGATCTCTTCCATCTGCAGGATGAAGCGCCGGGCATGGTCTTCTGGCATGCCAAAGGCTGGGCGCTCTGGCAGGTGATCGAGCAGTTCATGCGCCGCGTCTATCAGGATAATGGCTACGAAGAAGTGAAAGCTCCTCAGCTGCTTGACCGCTCTCTGTGGGAGCGTTCCGGTCACTGGGCGAAGTACCGCGACAATATGTTCACAACGGAGTCGGAGAACCGCTACTACGCGCTCAAGCCGATGAACTGCCCCGGCCACATCCAGATCTTCAATTCGAAGCTTCGCAGCTACCGTGATCTGCCGCTGCGCATTGGTGAATTCGGTCAGTGCCACCGCAATGAATCTTCGGGTTCGCTCCACGGCCTCATGCGTGTGCGCGGCTTCACTCAGGACGACGGTCACATTTTCTGCACGGAAGATCAGATTCTTGCCGAATGCGAAGCCTTTACCGCGCTCGTGCAGAAGGTCTACAAGACCTTCGGCTTCACTGACATCGCCTACAAGGTGGCGACTCGCCCGGCGATGCGCATTGGTGAAGATGCCGTGTGGGACAAGGCCGAACATGCTCTGATGGCGAGCCTTGATGCACTCGGCATCAAGTACGAAGTGCTCGTCGGCGAAGGCGCCTTCTACGGCCCCAAGATTGAATATCACCTGAAGGACTGCCTCGGCCGGTCCTGGCAGTGCGGCACCGTGCAGGTGGACTTCCAGATGCCGGGTCGTCTTGGCGCTGAGTATGTTGCCGAAGACAACTCCCGCAAGATTCCGGTGATGCTTCACCGCGCCATTCTGGGCTCGCTCGAGCGCTGGATCGGTATGCTGATTGAAGAGTTTGCCGGCGCCTTCCCGGTGTGGCTTGCTCCGATTCAGTGCGCTGTGACGTCGATTACCGACAATCAGGGCGCTTACGCCAAAGATGTTGCTGCAAAACTCCATGCTGCCGGTCTCCGGGTTCAGACGGATTTGCGCAGCGAAAAGATCAACTATAAAATTCGCGAGCTTAGTCTGCAAAAACTTCCTTACATCCTCGTAGTGGGTGAAAAGGAAGCACAGACGGGAACGGTTTCCGTGCGCGCCCGCGGAGGCGAGAACCTCGGGGTGATGTCGCTCGACGCCTTCATCGAACGCATTTCAACGGAAAACCGCGAACGCACCCGCTGATCGGGTGTTTTAGCGCGCACAACGCTTAATTTTTGGGAGAAGAGCCATAGCTCAAGATCGCAAGCATCGGATCAATGGTGAGATCCGAGTTCCTGAAGTCCGACTGACCGGCGTCGATGGCGCCCAGATCGGGATCGTCCGCACATCCGAAGCCCTCCGCATGGCTGAGGATGCAGGGGTGGATTTGGTCGAGGTTGCGCCCAACGCAGTCCCGCCGGTCTGCCGTCTGATGGATTACGGCAAGTTCCGCTATCAGGAGCAGAAGAAGGCTCAGGAAGCCAAGGCCAAGCAGAAAGTCGTCCAGATCAAGGAAGTCAAGTTCCGTCCGGCCACGGATGAGAACGACTTCCAGACGAAACTGCGCAGCCTGAAGCGCTTCCTTGAGGACGGCGACAAGGCCAAGATCACGCTGCGCTTCCGCGGACGCGAAATGGCTCACCAGCAGTTCGGCACTCAGCTCATGGACCGCGTCCGTGAGGAGCTTGTCGATATTGCTCAGGTCGAGCATGCGCCCAAGCTCGAAGGCCGCCAGATGATCATGGTCCTCGCTCCCAAAAAGAAGCGCTGATTTCACACACGCGGTTTTGCATTGATGTAGAATCGCGTTCCTTGACGAGAGGCCGGAAGGTTTTGCCGGCCTCGAGTTTTCTATAAGTGAGCCTCAGGCCAGACAAGAGCCGTTCAAGATCTGAACGGACGCCCGCGGTTCATCCAATAAGAGGTAACGGCCAAATGCCGAAGATGAAGACCAAGCGCGCCGCTGCGAAGCGGTTCAAGCCGCGTGCCAGCGGCTCGATCAAGCGCGCCCACGCTACGAAGCGTCATATCCTTTCCCACCGCACGACGAAGAACAAGCGTCATCTGCGCGGTATGGTCACGGTGCATGAGTCGGACATCAAGTCCGTCAAGCGCATGCTCCCCTACGCCTAATTCAGAAGAAAGGAGTTAAAGATGCCTCGTGTGAAGCGTGGTGTGACGGCTCGTGCTCGTCATAAGAAGATTTTCACCCTTTCGAAGGGCTACCGTCTGCGCCGCAACAACGTTTTCCGTGTTGCCAAGCAGGCTGTCATGCGTGCCGGTCAGTATGCTTATCGTGACCGCCGCGACAAGAAGCATGTGTTCCGCCGTCTGTGGATCGCTCGTATCAACGCCGGCAGCCGCGCCAACGGCCTGAGCTACTCGGTGTTCATGAACGGTCTGAAGAAGGCCGGCATCGCCCTCGACCGCAAGGTTCTCGCCGACATGGCTGTGAATGACAAGGACGGTTTCGCCGCCCTCGTTGCTCAGGTCAAGAACGCCTGATTCTGCGCAAAGAAAGGCTGAAGAAAGCTCCGGATCCGCGAGGGTCACGGAGCTTTTTTTCGAGCATTCTCAGAGAATTGCTTGTAGAATTCCTAACTTCTCCGACGGCTTCTGCGGAGGGTGCGGTCACTATTAGGACGCGCTCATCGATCTGAAGCCGTTCTTCGTGTTTACGTTTTCGGCCTTGGGCGGTTCAACTGCTGCGGCTGAAAACTGCAGATGCGAAAACGGACGACTCCCTGTCGGGAGGCGCTGTGAGACGGGAATCTGAGCCTGAAGGGCTCTCAAGAGGCTTTGAGCAGGGAAAAAGAAGGAACGACGCAGCAATGCGTCTTTTTTACATCCCTCGATACTCAGTCTCTCTTTTTCTCGCCGCAGGTCCTGCACCGACATTCGATGGCGTCCGCCAGATTTTTCAAGTTTTGGAATTCAAAATGCAGGAACTTTCCGAACTCATCGAGTCCGCGCAGCGTGAATTCGCTGAGGCGAATGCCGCTGCCGCTCTCGAGGACGCCAAGGCACGCTACCTCGGCAAAACGGGCAGCCTTACGATGCTCATGAAGGAGCTCGGCCGTCTCGCTCCCGAAGAGCGCCGCGCTCGCGGTCAGGAAATCAACCGCGCCAAGCAGCAGGTTGAGGCCGCTCTCAATGCACGACGCGAAGCGCTCGCTGAAGAAGCGCTCGCTGCCAAACTCGCCCAGGAGTCCATTGACGTGACGCTCCCCGGGCGCATGGACGCCAAGGGCGGAATCCATCCCGTCATGCGCACGTGGATGCGAATTGAGGAAATTTTCCGTTCGATCGGCTTTGATGTGGCCGATGGTCCTGAAATCGAGAGCGACTGGTTTAGCTTCACTGCTTTGAATAACCCGCCCAATCATCCGGCCCGCTCAATGCAGGATACGTTTTATGTGGACCGCAATGATGACGAAGGCCGCCCGCTGCCGCTGCGTCCGCACACCTCGCCCATGCAGGTGCGCTACGCCCGTACGCATCAGCCGCCGATCAAGGTCATTAGTCCGGGCCGTACCTATCGTGTTGACAGCGACGCGACGCATTCGCCCATGTTCCATCAAGTCGAAGGCCTGTGGCTCGATACCGATATCAGTTTTACCGATTTGAAGGGCGTGTACAGCGACTTCCTGCGCTGCTTCTTTGAGACGAATGATCTCGTAGTCCGCTTCCGTCCGTCCTACTTCCCGTTCACTGAACCTTCGGTCGAAGTCGACATGATGTTCACCAGCGGACCGCGAAAGGGCAAGTGGCTCGAGATTTCGGGCGCCGGTGAAGTGCATCCCAATGTGGTGCGCAATTACGGCCTGGATCCCGAGAAATACATCGGTTTTGCGTTCGGCTCCGGCCTTGAACGCCTGACGATGCTTCGCTACGGCGTCGACGATCTGCGTCTTTTCTTTGAAGGCGACCTTCGCTTCCTGCGTCAGTTCAACTAATCCCCCGAGGCATAAATGATTTTCACTGAAGAATGGCTGCGCCAGTATGTCAATCCGGCGCTCGGCACGGATGAGCTGGCCGATGCCCTGACGATGGCGGGTCTTGAGGTTGAAGAGGTTCGTACCATTGCGCCGGCCTTTTCCGGCGTCGTAGTGGGTGAGGTGCTCTCTTGCCGCGATCATGAGAATTCGGACCATCTGCACGTCTGCGAAGTCAATGCCGGTACCGGCGAAACGCTGCAGATCGTCTGCGGCGCACCGAATGTCCGTGCCGGCATCAAAGTCGCCTGCGCTACGATCGGTGCCGTGCTCCCCGGCGACTTTCGCATCAAAAAGAGCAAGCTGCGCGGTGTGGTTTCGATGGGCATGCTCTGTTCGACGCGCGAACTCGGCATCAACGAAGATCACAATGGTATTTGGATCCTACCCGATGATGCGCCGGTGGGCGTCGATATCCGTCAGTACGCACGTCTTGACGATGCCAAGATCGAACTCAAGCTCACCCCCAATCGCGGCGATGCGCTCTCCGTGGTCGGCGTCGCACGCGATGTGCATGCGATTACCGGTGCGCCGCTCACGCTGCCGGCGATGGATCCGGTTGCTGCCACTTGCTCCTGCACGCTCCCGGTGGATGTTCAGGCGCCCGACCTTTGCGGCCGCTTTACGAGCCGAATTCTTCGCGGCCTGAATGCTGCCGCTCCGACGCCGGATTGGATGAAGGCGCGCTTGGAGCGCTGCGGCATGCGTTCGATCTCGGCTTTGGTCGATATTTCCAACTATGTCATGCTCGAGCTGGGCCGTCCGACGCACTTTTATGATCTGAAGAAGATCCCTGCGGATCGTTTGACGGTGCGTTGGGCACGCGAAGGCGAGTCCGTTCAGCTGCTCAACGGTGAAACCGTTGCTCTTGATCCTTGGTACGGCGTTATCTGCGCGGGTGATGAGCCTGAGTGTCTGGCAGGCATCATGGGCGGGGAGTCGTCTTCCATCAGTACGGAAACGACAGACCTCTTTATTGAGTCCGCCTTCTGGTTCCCGAAAGCGATTCAGGGCCGCTGCCGCAAACTTAATTTCTCGACCGATGCGGCCTACCGCTATGAACGCGGCGTCGATTTCGCTTCAACGGCCGAACATCTTGAATACATCACACGGCTCGTGCTCGACATTTGCGGTACGCCCGAAACGACGGTAGGTCCCGTTGCGGATGTTCAGACGGCTCTGCCGACGCGTGCTCCCGTGAAGATGCGCGTTGATCGCTGCCGCAAGGTGGTCGGAGTGGAAATCCCTGTCGAATCGATGGAGACAAGCTTCAAGCGTCTCGGCTTCGATTTCACCTATGACGACGGTGTCTTTACCGTCGTTCCGCCGTCGTTCCGCTTTGATATTGAAATCGAAGAGGATTTGATTGAGGAAGTGGCCCGCCTCTACGGACTCGAAAAACTCCCGGATCGTCCGCCGCTGGCCCGCAGCGCGATGAAGCCGAGCCGCGAAGAGCGACGTGATCAGCATGCGCTTCGCCGTGAAATGGCCGAGCAGGGGTACCAGGAGCTCATCAACTTCTCCTTTGTGCCGGAAGACTGGGAACGCGTTTTCGCAGGAAACGACAGCCCCATTCGTCTGCTGAATCCAATCGCGTCGCAGCTTTCGGTGATGCGTACGCAGCTTATCGGCGGTTTGGTGGATATTCTCAAATACAATCTCAACCGCCGTGCCGAGCGTGTGCGCGTGTTTGAGCTGGGGCGCGTCTTCTTCCCCGATCCTTCGATTGAAGAAGGTCCGTGGACGGTGAAGGGCGTTCGCCAGCCGCAGCACATTGCGGGTCTCGCCTATGGTGATGCCGATGACAAACAGTGGGGAAAACCCGCTCGCCGCGTCGACTTCTATGACGTCAAAGGCGATCTCGAACGCTTAGCGGCTCCGATGAAGCTGCGCTTCGTCAAGGAAGCGTTCCCGGCACTGCATCCGGGACGTTCGGCAGCTGTTTATTTGGGCAGCAAGCGCATCGGTTTTATTGGCGAACTTCACCCGAAGGCTGCACAGGCGTATGAACTGCCGCATGCCCCGGTGGTTTTCGAAGTCGAGGTGCCGGCACTTCTGGATCGTCCGCTTCCGAACTACGTTCCGGTGAGCAAGTTCCAGTCCGTTACCCGCGACTTGGCCGTCGTCGTGCCTGCGGAAATGGAAGTCGAGAAGCTCTTTGACGCGGTTGCTGCGGCTAAGAAGAAAGATCTTCGTCTAGCGCCGCTCGCCAACTTCAAGCTCTTTGACCTCTACCGTCCGCAGGACGCAGTGGATACAGTTGCTGAGAAGTCACTGGCCTTCGCCATTGAACTTTCGAGCCGTACCGAAGAAGCGCTCACCGACGAACAAGCTGACGGCGCTGTGCGAGCGATTCTCGAAGCGCTCGAGGGCGTGGGGGCGCATCTGCGCGCGTGATTGACCTTGAACTATTTCGAAGGGAGTTGCATGATTCCCTTCGAAAAACATAATTCTCAATTGACCGCTAGTGAATATGACTGAAGAATTTGAACTGACCGCCGCTGAGATCTACACGCTCAATAAGGCAAGCCTGGCAGAAGCATTGGTCGATCATGTCGCAGGACTTGATCGTCCTCATGCCAAACTTATCGTTGAGACCTTCTTTGAACTCGTCGCCGAGCATCTGGAAAAGGGTGATACGGTGAAGATCCCAGGTCTCGGCAACTTCTCGGTTCGCGACAAGGTGGCTCGCCCGGGCCGCAACCTGAAGACCGGCGAAACGGTGACTATCACTGAACGCCGAGTCGTCACGTTCCATCCGTCGGGAACGCTCAACAGCCGAGTGACAACGAATCTGATCGCCGGCGGCGAAGATTGATTTGACTTTTTAGGGAGGGTCATATAAACTCTCCCTTCTGTTCGGGGCGTAGCGCAGCCTGGTAGCGCACTTGCATGGGGTGCAAGGGGTCGCGAGTTCGAATCCCGCCGCCCCGACCAGATCAACAAAAGAAGGTCATCGTAAGATGACCTTTTTTGTTGCGTCATCGTCTCGCATTCCTTGATTCTCTAAGGATGACCCGGAACTCCCGGATAACTGATCCCTAATTTTTCAGCACCCGGGGCGGATTTTCTAAGCCAAGCAGCGCGAGCATAT
>ENA-USUK01000742-USUK01000742.1-human-gut-metagenome-genome-assembly--contig:-NODE-742-length-25918-cov-14.036957_pt1 | contig 25918 bp, 20 predicted proteins | sample MGYA00250062_ERZ773400 | MGnify/ENA primary metagenome ERZ773400 (study PRJEB29103, sample SAMN06111961) | human gut metagenome | biome: human gut; feature: ankylosing spondylitis patient; material... | reverse complement strand
TTGCTTTACGGCAATGTGGAAGCGGATGTCATGAGTGCTGCAAGAATTTATTTTTATATTGTGGCGGTGTCCTTTCCTTTTCTGGGAATTTATAACGGTGGTGCAGCTCTGTTCCGTGCGGTAGGAGACTCCAAGGTGTCCATGAAGGTGTCACTGGTGGCAAATCTGGTGAACGTAGCAGGTAACGCAATATTGATCTACGGTGCAGGGATCGGCGTCACCGGTGCTGCCCTGTCTACACTTTTTTCCAGAATCCTGTCAGCGGTGCTGATCTTAATGCTTCTTAAGAAAAGTGACAAGATCATCATGAGTAATCATTGGCGTCTGGATACCAAAATCCTTGGGAAAATCCTGTATATCGGCGTACCGAACGGATTGGAGAATAGCATTTTTCAGATCGGTAAGCTTCTGACCACCAGCCTGATCGCCGGTTTTGGAATGGCGGCTACGACAGCGAATGCTGTAACAGGCAGCATTGCCAGCTTCCAGCAGATCCCTGCCAATGCCATCGGTGTGGCAATGATCACTGTGATCGGACAGTGCATCGGCGCAGGAGAGTCAGAGCAGGCAGTATATTATCTGAAAAAAATGATGAAAGTAGCATATGCCTGTATGATCCTGCTGGGCATTCCCATGATTATTTTTGCCCGGCCGATCTGTGGAATCTATCATCTGAGTCCGGAGACAATGAAAATAGCCGTTTTTCTGTTATGTTACAACTGTGTGTGCTGTATGCTGGTGCATCCGTTGTCCTTTGCGCAGTCCAATGCACTTCGCGCTGCGGGAGATGTGAGGTTCACCATGATCGTGGCGATCGCTTCCATGTGGCTCTGCCGTGTGGGCATGGCATATATCCTGGGACAAGGTCTGGGACTTGGCGTCATCGGCGTCTGGATCGCTATGACCATGGACTGGGTCGTACGGGCATTTTTGTTTACTAACAGGATACGGACGGGAAAATGGCTGAAGTATAAGGACCGGCTGGTGAAGTAAAAAATATCTGCTGCACTAAAGTTTTACATTGACATATTTTTGAATGTGTTTTAGCATATTTTTATGATGCCAGGGTCAAAAGGTCTAAGCCCATATGAGCTTGCTCATAAGTGGGTGAAAGACCTTAGGACCCGCCCTAATATGAGCATAAAAGTCGGGGGCTTTTGAGCCCGACATCATTTTATGGAAAATACATAAGCACATAAAGTGCAGAAATGAGGCAGAACATGAGTAAAAAGCCCTATGCAGAGCGTAATTTGAAATTTGAGACATTACAGTTACACGTGGGACAGGAGCAGCCCGATCCCGTGACCGGTGCGAGAGCTGTTCCCATTTATCAGACATCTTCTTATGTATTCCGCAACTGCGACCATGCAGCAGCACGCTTCGGACTGGAAGATCCCGGTGAGATCTACGGCCGTCTGGGCAACCCTACCCAGGGTGTCTTTGAGCAGCGTATTGCAGCATTAGAGGGCGGTACCGCAGCTCTGGCAGTAGCCAGCGGAGCGGCAGCTATCTGCTATACGATCCAGAACCTGGCAAAACAGGGAGATCACATTGTTTCTGCAAATAATATTTACGGCGGAACCTACAATCTGCTGGCGCATACCCTGGTGGACTACGGTGTGACCACTACTTTCGTGGCTCCTTCCGATTATGACAGGATCGAAGCAAGCTTTCGGGAGAACACCAAGGCGCTCTACATCGAGACCCTGGGCAATCCCAACTCGGATGTGGTAGATATCGAGCGTCTGGCACAGATCGCCCATGCACACAAGGTTCCTCTGGTAGTGGACAATACTTTTGCTACTCCTTATCTGGTACGTCCTTTTGAGTACGGCGCAGATATCGTGGTACATTCCGCAACCAAATTCATCGGTGGGCACGGCACCAGCTTAGGTGGTGTGATCGTAGAGAATGGTAAATTTGACTGGGAGGGCAGCGGCAAGTTCCCTCATCTGTGCACTCCGAACCCCAGCTATCATGGTGTGACTTTCACCAAGGCAGCGCCGGGCGCGGCTTTTGTGACCGCTATCCGTGCAATGCTCCTGCGTGATATGGGCGGCTGCATTTCCCCTGTTCATGCTTTTATTTTCTTACAGGGACTGGAGACACTGTCTCTGCGCGTAGAGCGTCATGTGGAGAATGCACTGAAGGTTGTACAGTATCTGAACAATCATCCGCAGGTAGAGCGTGTGCATCATCCTTCCGTATCCACCGATCCGGAGCAGCAGGCATTGTATCAGAAATATTTCCCGAACGGAGGCGGTTCCATCTTCACCTTCGAGATTAAGGGCGGCAAGGAGACAGCCAAGAAGTTCTGTGATAATCTGGAGCTGTTCTCGCTTTTGGCAAACGTGGCAGATGTGAAGTCTCTGGTCATCCATCCGGCTTCCACCACTCATGCACAGCTGTCTGAGGAAGAACTGAATGAGCAGGGAATCTACAGCAATACGATTCGTCTGTCTATCGGTACGGAGAATATTGATGATATCATTGAGGATCTGGAAGGCGGTTTCCAGTCTGTTTAAGGAGAGACCATGCTTTCATTAGCTGTTTTCTATTTTGTATTTTTAGGAACAGAGTATCTGTTTGATAACCGGATGGCGTTATATACGGATCCCACAGGAGTAGTGCTGGCGCAGAGCTATATTCTGGGAGTCAGTGCACTGGGTTTTCTGGCATATTCTCTGATAGAAAAATGGAAAAGCAAATCTGGGAATCCCACTGCGTTCAAGGCAGCGGGATTCTTCTTGCTGGTGCCGGTGATCGCAGGATATGTATTGCTGCTTACCGGGACCGGGTACCGGGTACTATTGGGCAGCGGGTGTTTTCTGTTCCTGATACTGGGATATCTGGGCAGCAGGATACATTACCTGGCGGCACAGCTGCTTAGGGGAAGCAGGCATCCGGCGAAGATCGTGAGTGTGGCTTATGCTGTGGGGCTGCTCCTTCAGTTCCTGAACCACAAGCTGCTGTGGGGCGAGACAGTGGAAGGTATCTTCCTGGCGGTAAGTTTTGTGGTGCTGTGGATACTAACTGTCGGAATGGAACAGAGTGTACTGCCTGGATATCGCAGGAGACAGAAGGCAGAGGACGGAGAAACGGTGTCGGTGAAAAACGCGCAGGAAGGTGTTGCTGCGGAGCGGATTTTATGGAAGAATCCTCGGCTGGCAGGTGTGGCATTACTGGTGACGGTTGTTCTGATGACATGTATCTTCGCTACACTGGACAATGCGGTGACCTTGGCGCATGCAGCGGGTACCATGGATATCGGTCAGTGGCCGAGACTGTTCTTAGCGCTCAGTGGATTACTGGCAGGAGTACTGTTTGATCTGAATAACGGAAGGTATCGTGGACTGATCATGTATGCGGTGACGATTCTATCCACCATATGTGTGCTGATCATCGAAAGCGACGGACCGTTTCTGCCGGGACTGTTGATCTTCTATGTGTCTGCGGGATTTTTTGTGGTATTTTTCACAAACGGATTTCTCCAGCTGTCCTATCGCATGCAGGATGGCAGGCTATGGGCAGGTATGGGAAGAGCGGCGAACAATCTGGGCGCTGTGATCACAGGAGTAGCTTCCGTAAGCCTGCTGAATGGAGAAAATCATATCCTGACGGCAGTACTGGCACTGGTACTGTTCGTGCTGATCAGTTTGACACTGTTGTGGTATTATAGTTGTACGCAGATCGTAAAGGCTCCCGAAGAAATGGAAAGTCGTGAAATGTCCAGTAGTCAGAGTCGGCTGGAGAGATTTGCGGAATCTTATGAACTCACGGAACGGGAGCAGGAAGTGTTGCAGCTTTTGCTGTTGTCCGATGACGGCATGCAGGAGATCGCCGACAGCCTATTTGTATCCCGCGCGATGTTGTATCGGCATATCGCTGCATTAAATGAGAAGACCGGTACCAGGAGCCGCATCGGACTGATCCAGTTCTACTACAACTGGGAAGAAGATAAGAAATAGCGAGAGAACGAGAAAGGCACAGCCCTGTGAGGGACTGTGCTTTTTTAAATTTATAGGAAATAAGCGAGATTCTTTTTTATCGTGCGCCTTGCAGCGCACGCCGCGTGGGTATGAGAGGCAGATTTACGATGAGATACCCACGGAGCAGAGGAATCGAGGGTATGAGAGAGGGATTGGCATTGTGATACCCACGAACGCAGAAAATGCGTGGATTTGGCAGGTTGAGACAAATGTCAACTTGAAAAAAGTGGATGTTCTATGAGTATATATATGTATATATACAGAAGGAGGACTTACGCAGATGAAAAAAAACAGAAAATCTGAATTTCATTTTGGAGTTACGTTTTTATGGATACTGGGAGTGTTTTTTTTATCCATGATGTCGGTGAAAGGTGTTAAGGCGGAGGAACATTTACCGGAATCGACGTCAACGCCGATCATGATGTTCCGACTGGATGGAGTATGTACTGATGAAATGGTATATGTAAAGCTGGATGGGGAAAGTGATTTTGCCACCTTGAAAGAGCTGGTTGCAACTAGTAAGGTTACAAAAATCGGCGAAAATCAATACAAGGTTGAAAATAGTATTACCAATGCCTTGGTATATGTTAAATATGATCCTGCAAAACAAATGCTCCAGGGAGATATCCTGGGTATTTCTGAAGATACTGCAACCCAGATAACACAAGCGCAGACCTATTTTATTCAGGTAGATCCGAAGATGAATACTATTACCTGGGCATATTCAAAGGAGCCTCATGGTGAAGATGCGTATCTGGAACACGGCAGGGCAAAAGTGATTGCGATAGAAGGAATCAGTGATTTTCATGATATCCCATTCGCAAATAATCCCGGAGATGAAAAAGGCGGGCATATTGCAGCGGATGCCGGGAAAAAAGTGACCATTAAATTGATACCTGATTATGGATATCAGTTATCAGGAGTACAATTAAACGGCGGCTTGACAATAGAGCCGGATCCAGTTCAAATGTTTACTTTTACGTTTATTATGCCGAATACCAACGTTCATTTTAAAGGTATTTTTACTAAGACAGAAGATAAAACTGAAATCCATACACAGAGTCAGAGCATATCGTCTGTATCCATCAGTAACGGCGCCAACGCAGCAGGAAGCGGTAATCTTCAGCTGACAGTTGCCGACAGCACCGGATACGATATGACAGCGGCACAACAGAAAGTCGCAGGGGCGATATCTGCACAGGCAGTGGAACTGGAACTGAAACAGCTTGTAGCCCAAGGGAATGGCACGAACTGGGAAACAAAGATTACGGAATTTACCAATCCGATTACCTTAAGTCTTGGGATCAACAACTACGATGCGAATTATGACTATGTAGTGGTGAGAGATCATAACGGAACTACCACTGCATTGCCTACGAAAGTGATCGATGGAAAAGTCACCTTCGAGACCAATCAGTTTTCTACCTATGTCATTGTGAAAAAGGAAAAGGCGACCGCAGGTACCAGTACAGGTGGAAATTCTCACGAGGATTCTAAAGGAAACGATGACAACAGTTCTGAAGCGCAGCCGGCTACAACACAGGCAGTTACGCAGGAATTGGACGTAGTACCGAAGACGGGAGAAGGCATTGCAGCTTATGTAATGGAAATTATTTTACTTTCCGGGGGAATTCTTATGATTACCATGGGAATCAGACTTAAGAGAAAGCACGGATAACCAGACCGGCGACAGAATCATGAAGATGCAGATCGTAAGGATCATTTTTGGTCTGAGATTAAATGGTAGGAATTAGAAAATACCTCTTGACAAATACCCTGTGGGGGTATATCTTGTAGAAAAAGGCGAGATACCCCTATGGGGTATTTCACGTTGTTGCAACAATAAGTCCTTCAGCAGATTTTGAACATTGCTATGTGATCGGAGGACAATAAAGAATATGCGGACATATTAGGGAAAATTAGCAGGAACCGAATTCAAAATGGGAGAAAGTATGGCAGAACAAATAGAAGAGAAATTAGAGGTAAAATCAGAAGAGAAGGGGATGGAATGTTGTCATTGCCACCAGAAGGCAACCCCCCGTTCGGAAAAGGAAAGAAAACAATTGCAGAACCGCTTAAGCCGGATGGCGGGACAGTTAAACGGTATCAGCCGGATGTTGGAAGAAAACCGGTATTGCGGAGATATTTTGACACAGGTGGCAGCGGTGGAAAGTGCATTGCAGGCATTCGGGTATGCGATCCTGAAGGAGCACATGGAGACCTGTGTGGTTGAGGAGATTCAAAGAGGGAATACTGCTATCGTGGATGAAGCGGTAGAACTGGTGAAAAAATTAAAGTAAAGACTTGTGAGGTTGGACACACCCGAAATAAATTCATTAAGCGGATATGCGGAGAGCATACGCTTAAATAAAGGCGAAAATAAACAGTTATAGATAAGGAAAGAGGTACAGTTTTGTGAAGGAAAGATATCATGTTACGGGAATGTCCTGCTCTGCATGCTCTTCGCATGTGGAAAAGGCAGTCAATAAACTGGAAAATGTGGAAAAAGCATCCGTGAATCTGTTGACAGAGACCATGGATGTGACCTATGACGAGACGAAGATCACCTCGGCGGAAATCATCGATGCTGTGGTGAAAGCAGGCTACGGCGCTTCGGTAATGATCGAAGACAGTGCGGCAGGTGCAGGCGGACAGAGCACTTTCGGGAATGCAGGAAGTATAGGAAGGTCCGCAGCTGACGGCAAGCAGGAATTGCAGCAGAAGCTGGATGCTGACGCAAGAGCCATGAAATGGCGGCTTGGAATATCCATCGGCTTCCTGATCCCGTTAATGTATGTGTCCATGCACCACATGCTTAAAGAATGGTTTGGAATTCCGGTTCCTGCATTTATCGTGAATACTATGCACGGCAATGCCAACGCTATGAATTTTGCAATGACACAGTTTTTACTGTTGTTGCCGATTCTGTATGTGAACCGGAAGTTTTTCTCCGTAGGATTTAAAACCCTGGCGCACCGCAGCCCGAACATGGACAGCCTGATCGCCTTAGGATCCGGCGCAGCACTGGTGTACGGCATTTTCGCCATGTACCGAATCAGCTATGGCTTAGGTTACGGTGACATGGCAGTAGTAGAACATTATTCCCAAGATCTGTATTTTGAATCCTCCGGTACGATCCTGACCCTGATCACGGTCGGAAAATATCTGGAGAGCCGTTCCAAGGGCAAGACCAGTGAGGCTATTACCAAACTGATGAATCTGGCTCCCAAGGTGGCGATCCTCGTAACAGAGGGCGGACAGGAGAAGGAAGTACCTACGGAGAGTCTGCAAAAGGGCGACATTTTCCTGGTAAAGCCCGGAAGTCTGGTACCGGTGGACGGCATCGTGCTGGAGGGTAACTCCAGTGTGGACGAAGCAGCCATCACCGGTGAGAGTGTCCCTGTGGAGAAACAGGCGGGCGACCATGTGGTCTCTGCTACCGTGAACAAAGCGGGTTTCTTAAAATGTCGTGCGGACCGTGTCGGCGATGATACGACGCTGGCACAGATCATCCGCCTGGTGGAGGAAGCAAGCGCCAGCAAGGCTCCGATTGCACAGCTGGCAGATAAGGTGGCAGGGATCTTCGTGCCTACGGTCATGACCATTTCCCTGATCACTCTGGTCGTATGGCTGCTAAACGGTGCCACTGCGGAATTTGCTATTTCCACAGCCATTGCCGTACTGGTGATTTCCTGTCCCTGCGCGCTGGGACTGGCAACTCCGGTGGCTATCATGGTAGGGACCGGCGTAGGAGCAGGTAACGGCATCCTGATCAAGACCGGGGAAGCCTTACAGCAGGCTAAGGAAATCGATACCGTGGTACTGGACAAGACCGGAACCATTACAAGCGGCAAGTTAAAGGTAGAAGAAATAGGCGGTTATCAGAGTGATTTCCCTGCGGATGCCATGATGCAGATCGCGGCGGCACTGGAGAAAAAGAGTGAGCATCCCCTGGCGGAGGCGGTAGTGGAATATGCGGAAAGCTTCCGGCTGACAATCCCGGAGATCACAGATTTCCAGGCAACCTTCGGGCGTGGTGTGGAAGGTGCGCTGGCAGCGGATTTCCGGGCAGTGGAAGTAACAAAAAATGACGGTCCTACGGCGGTGTTTTATGCCGGAAAACAAAACGACACCACAGATGTCTCCGGCAAGACCGCAAAACAGAACCTGATGGCGGAAAACGCACTATCGCATACCGACAACGTAATAATTCCGGCAGGTACGAAGTTTTATGTAGGCAATCTTGCATTTTTACAAGAGAAGAATATCATACTGCCGCAGGGAGCCGCAGAAGGTCTGAACCGGATGGCAGACGAAGGCATGACACCGCTTCTGGTGGCGCAGGAAGGAAGATTCTTAGGTATCATCGGTGTGTCAGATACTGTCAAAGCCACCTCCTATGAAGCAATCAACGCATGGGAGAAAATGGGCGTCAGAGTCATCATGCTGACCGGAGACAACCGCCGCACCGCGGAAGCCGTACGGCAGAAGTTAGGGATCTCCGAAGTCGTGGCAGAGGTACTGCCGCAGGATAAGGAGAAAAAGGTCAGTGAACTGAAAGCACAGGGACACAAGGTAGCCATGATCGGCGACGGTATCAACGATGCTCCCGCACTGGCGGCAGCAGATGTGGGTATGGCAATCGGCGCAGGTACAGACGTCGCCATGGAGAGTGCCGACATTATCCTGATGAAAAATGATCTGCGGGATGCGGTGACCGCCATGAAGCTGAGCCGTGCAGTGATCCGCAATATTAAGGAAAACCTGTTCTGGGCATTTTTCTACAACTGCATCGGCATCCCTCTGGCAGCCGGTGTGTTGTATCCGGCATTCCAGATCCGGCTGAATCCCATGTTCGGTGCGGCAGCCATGAGCTTAAGCAGTATCTTCGTTGTGGGAAATGCCTTGCGGCTGAGAGGCTTTAAGAGCGGATTCACTCCACTGAAAAAGAGAACACCGGAAGCATCCCATAAGGAAACAGAGATAACGCATGCAGCTGCGGAGGAAGAACAGTGCATACTGAGAACCCCCGCAGAGCAAAATAACAGACAAGATGTAAAGCAGAAGAAAGAGAGGACAAACACAATGACAAAAGTAATCAGTATCGAAGGAATGATGTGCAATCACTGCACCGGAACCGTACAGAAGGCACTGGAGGCAGTAGAAGGCGTGAAGGCTGTAACCATGAGCCTTGAGCAGAAAAACGCTACCGTGGAACTGGCTTCCGATGTGGCAGATGATGTACTGACCAAGGCTGTGGTGGATGCAGGATATGAAGTGAAGGGAATTACCGCAAGATAAGGTTTTACCGTCAGCTTTTGCCAACGTAAAAGGAGAAATGGCGCTGACCAGATGTTATGTTTACAGACATGACACTGGGCAGCGCCGTTTTGGGTCTATAGAGGAAAAAGTGATCCACAGGTACTTTTCACTACTGTATTTCAGGAATTTTTGCGGCATATGGGTCTATACAGAAAAAAATGTCGTCTGGATACTTAAATCATGGAAAATGAGTATCTGGAAAGTAAATTTTTCTCTATAGACCCAAAGGGAAACATTTTGTATGATTTTATGACAGAAAAAGTATCTGAGCGCCATTTTTTCCTGTATAGACCCATGCGAAAGAAAAAATAATTTTCCAAAGATTCTATATAAAGTTTATAATTTCTTAATTGATTTTCTCAAGATAAGTGTTATAGTAACAATAGAACAGATGAAACAGGAAGCATGTGAGTCTGTTCTATGCCAAATAAATCTTGTCAAAGCTTTTTATGAATGCTGGCATTCAACAAAGCTCAGGCAATGTTTAATGGTTCTGAACAGTTGCAAATTGTATAACCTTATGTGAGGAGGCGAACGATTATGAATATTGATAAATTTACACAGAAATCCATAGAAGCCGTCAACGGCTGTGAAAAGCTTGCCATGGAATATGGCAACCAGGAGATCGAGCAGGAGCATCTACTGTACAGTCTGCTGACACTGGATGACAGCTTGATCTTAAAACTTGTGGAGAAGATGGAGATCCAAAAGGATCACTTTGTAAACCGTGCAAAACAGGCTTTGGAGAAAAGAGTAAAGGTGCAGGGAGGTCAGCCTTATGTCGGTCAGTATCTGAACAAGGTACTGGTCAGCGCATCAGATGAGGCAAAGCAGATGGGAGATGAATATGTCTCCGTTGAGCATCTGTTCCTTGCCATGATCAGGAATCCCAACAAGGAGATCGCCGAGATCTGGAAGGAATACGGCATCACAAGAGAGCGTTTTTTACAGGCTCTGTCTACCGTAAGAGGCAACCAGAGAGTTACCAGTGACAATCCGGAAGCTACTTATGATACTTTGGAAAAATACGGTCAGGATCTGGTGGAGAAAGCGAGAAACCAGAAGCTGGATCCTGTCATCGGACGAGACAGTGAGATCCGTAATGTGGTACGTATCCTGTCCCGTAAAACGAAGAACAACCCTGTACTTATCGGTGAACCCGGTGTCGGTAAGACCGCCGTGGTGGAAGGACTGGCACAGCGTATTGTAAAAGGTGATGTACCGCAGGGACTGAAGGATAAGAAGATTTTCGCACTGGATATGGGTGCACTGGTAGCCGGCGCAAAATACAGAGGTGAATTTGAGGAACGTCTGAAAGCCGTACTGGATGATGTGAAGAACAGCGACGGACAGATCATTCTGTTCATTGATGAGCTGCACACTATCGTCGGTGCCGGCAAGACGGACGGTGCCCTGGATGCGGGCAATATGCTGAAACCTATGCTGGCTCGTGGTGAACTGCACTGTATCGGTGCTACCACCCTGGATGAATACAGACAGTATATTGAAAAAGATGCCGCTCTGGAACGTCGTTTCCAGCCGGTTATGGTAGAAGAACCCACCGTGGAGGATACAATCTCTATCCTGCGTGGACTGAAGGATCGTTACGAAGTATATCACGGTGTCAAGATCATGGATAACGCACTGGTAAGTGCAGCCGTGCTTTCCAACCGTTATATCACCGACAGATTTCTGCCGGATAAGGCCATTGACCTGGTGGATGAGGCCTGCGCCCTGATCAAGACCGAGATGGACAGTATGCCTACGGAGCTGGATGAACTGCAGCGTAAGGTGACACAGCTGGAGATCGAGGAGACTGCTCTGAAAAAAGAGGATGACCGGATCAGTAAGGAACGTCTGGCTGATCTGCAGAAGGAACTGGCAGAGTTAAAGGATCAGTTCAATTCAAGAAAAGCACAGTGGGATAACGAGAAGGCATCCGTAGATAAGCTTTCCAAGCTGCGTGAGGAGAGAGACCGTATCAACAATGAGATCCAGATCGCAGAGCGGGAAGGAGACTATGAGAATGCGGGCAGATTAAAATACAGTGAACTTCCTGCACTGGAGAAACAGCTGGAGCAGGAGGAAAATAAGGTCGGCGAATCGGATATGTCGCTGGTACATGAAAAGGTATCAGAGGAAGAAATCGCAAGAATCATTTCCCGCTGGACTGGCATCCCGGTAGCTAAACTGACCGAGAGTGAGCGAAACAAGACCCTTCATCTGGATGAAGAACTGCACAAACGTGTGGTGGGACAGGACGAAGGTGTGACCAAGGTTACCGAAGCCATCATCCGTTCCAAAGCCGGTATTAAGGATCCCAGCAAGCCCATAGGTTCCTTCCTGTTCTTAGGACCTACCGGTGTAGGTAAGACGGAGCTGGCGAAGAGCCTGGCAGCAGCACTGTTTGACGACGAGAACAACATGGTTCGTATCGATATGAGCGAATACATGGAGAAATATTCTGTCTCCCGTCTGATCGGTGCGCCTCCCGGATATGTAGGATATGAAGAGGGCGGTCAGCTGACCGAGGCTGTGCGGAGAAAACCTTACAGCGTGGTATTGTTCGATGAGATTGAGAAGGCACATCCCGATGTATTCAATGTACTGTTACAGGTACTGGATGACGGGCGTATCACCGATTCTCAGGGTCGTACCGTAGATTTCAAGAATACCATCCTGATCATGACCTCCAACATCGGCGCAAGCTATCTGCTGGATGGCATTAACGAAGACGGTACCATCAAGCCGGAGGCAGAGGCAGCAGTCATGAACGACCTGCGCGCACATTTCCGTCCGGAATTTCTGAACCGTCTGGATGAGACGATCCTGTTCAAGCCTCTGACCAAAGATAATATCGGCGGCATCATTCATCTGATCATTGCCGATCTGAATAAGCGTCTGGAGGATAAGCAGCTGACGATCCGCCTGTCGGACGAAGCCATGCAGTACATTGTGGACAATGCTTATGATCCGGTCTATGGTGCACGACCTCTGAAGCGTTATATCCAGAAGTATGTGGAAACACTGGCTGCCAAGATGATCCTGGCAGATCAGGTGGAGGAGGGCGATACGATCGTCATTACCGTAGAGGACGACAAGCTTTCCGCAAAATGTGAGAAAGGCTCTAAAAATAAATAAGCAGTAATACGAAAAGCGAAAGTGGCAGACTTGTCATTTTCGCTTTTTTCGTTTAAGATAATAGTAATAAAATTTAAAAAGAGAGGTTTTTTTATGATACCACAGGATCCGGTCATGTTATTAAGCTTTATCAATCTGAAACTCCGTGACTACTACGGAAGCCTGGAGCAGCTCTGCGATGATCTGGATGTGAAGGAACAGGAGATCAGAGATAAGCTGGCATCCATCGATTATCATTACAATGAAGAGAGGAATCAGTTTGTATAATACAACCAGCAGTCTTACAGGGAAAAAGGGAACCAGATGCCTGATCTGCACCGGCTGCGGCAGATGTCCCGGAGTGATCCGGGGGATGCAGGTAGTGACAGAAAAGCTGGAGCTTCCTTTGTTATCTTTACAGAATACGCAGGGTATCCGGCTGATGACAGTGGATATCGGAACGACTACCATTGCAATGCAGCTCTATGATGCAGACGGTAAAGTAGTGGACAGTTTTCCGAGTGTGAATCCACAGGTCTGCTACGGTGCCGATGTACTCTCACGGATAGAGGCGGCAAGGGATCCGGGGAAAGCTGTGGATATGCAGAAAAAAGTCCTGGACCTCATTGAAAAGGGAGTACAGCGGTTTTCCAAAAAATTGCAGGAGAAGGAGTCTATACAGATGGTCATTGCGGCGAATACCACAATGGTCTATCTACTGATGGGCTGGGATCCGGCAGAGCTGGGCAGGGCACCTTTTCAGGTAAGTCATTGCGGAGCTGTGGACGCGCAGATTGCAGGCATCCCCTGTCATATCATTCCCGGATTGTCTGCCTTTGTCGGCGGGGACATCACAGCGGGAATACTGGCCTGTCAAATGCTGGAGCAGGAGGAACCTATGCTGCTCATCGATCTGGGTACCAACGGTGAGATGGCGCTGGGTAACAGACAGAAGCTGTATGCCTGTGCCACGGCGGCAGGACCTGCCTTCGAGGGCGGGGCGAACCGTGGTATCTGGGGCGCAGATATGGTGAAATTGTTACAAAAGCTTTTGGAAGAAGGACTGATGGATCGGCAGGGATTGTTAAAGGAACCCTATTTTACGAAAGGGATCCGTATCGGAGATGTGTTTGTGACGAAAGAAGCCGTGCGTGCGGTTCAGCTGGCGAAGGGAGCCATTGCCGCAGGCATAGAGATCCTGACGGAAAGCTATGGGATAAGACTTTCTGATATTTCCAAGGTGGTGCTGGCAGGAGGCTTTGGTTATTATCTGGATCCGAAGGCTGCTGCCGCCATCGGACTGCTTCCGAAGGAGCTGACAGAACGTACCGTGACCGGCGGCAACACGGCACTTAGTGGTGCTGCACTGGTGGGAAACAGGATACTGACCGGACAGCTGCGATCATGGGATGATCTGCACCGGCGGCAGGAATTACAGATTCGGATATTGAATCTGGCGGAGCAGGTAAAATTCACAGAAACATTCTTAAAAAAGATGGATTTTTGTTAAAATTGCGCAAAAAAGTATAACAAAGCGCATAAAATGTTGTTTCATTATAGCAATAATTATGGTATACTTCTTAATATGATTACATGTACCGGAGGATATTGTATGAGTACGAATGTTGAGAAACCAAAAAAATCTCTTTTTGCGGGGAAAAAAGAGAAAGTTTCCAAAAAGAAGCCAAAACCTGAGAAAAAGATGACAAAAATACCGAAAGAGAAGGCTGTAAAGATAAAGACACCGAAGAAAACATCCGGCAGGAGCAGCAAAAGCTCCAAACTGTTCAGTATACGCAATAAGATTGTAGTATGTTTCCTGGTGCCGATCGTGTTCATGATCATTATCGGTATCTCGGCATATCAGAAGTCTGCAGAAGGCTTAAGTGAGAAATATACGGATTCCACGTTACAGACTGTGCGCATGGCAACGGAATATCTGGATATGACCTGTGATTTTATCCGCTCTGAGGGCTTGAAGTATGCGTATGACGATGATCTGCGGAAATATTTTCTGGGAATGTTCGAGGATAATCCGGTAGATAAGCTGAACTTCCTGACAGCTACGAAGTCGAATCTATTATCGGTGCAGACGTCGAATCCCTTCATCAGTCATATGCACATTATTCCCAAGGAAGGTGTGGGACTTTTGTCTACTAAGCTTTCTTCCGGTGTAGATGGATTCCTGGATGAATATAAGGAGTCGGTAGCTTCCGGCGCTGGCAGAAGAAGCATTCCACAGTGGATCGACAGCCATCCGGTGCTGGATGACAAGGTAAAAGAGACATATCAGGACTACATATTGTCTTTCCAGATGATGAGCCAGTCTAATAACGCCTGCGTTGTTATTGATATGAAGCCCTTGGCTATTACAAACTTTTTGAAGGAGATTGATATCGGTGATGACAGTGTCATCGGATTCATCACTCCGGGTGGAAGAGAACTGGTAGTGGAGCAGCTGGAAGATGGTGAAGAGAGTACTCTGGCTGAGGATGAGACTGTATTCGTCGATCATGACTTTTATAATGAAGTAATGGATCAGGCAGTATCGGATTCCGGTACCGCGGAAGTGGATTTCCGTGAAGAAAAATACCTCTTTATCTATAGCCGCAGTGCGGAAGTAGGCTTTACCACCTGTGCACTGGTACCTATGCGTGTGGTGACCAGCCAGGCTGTGGAGATCCGTAATATGACGATTAGCCTGGTGATCCTGGCCTGTGTGATCGTAGTGATTGTAGGTATTTTTATTACAGTCGGTATCGAGAATAACATGAAACGTATCTCCAGAAAGTTTGGGGATGTGGCACAGGGTGATCTGACTGTGACGGTATCAGCCAAGGGTCATGATGAGTTCCAGGATCTGGCAGAATCCGCGACGAACATGATCACGAATACCAAGAAGCTGGTAAATCAGGTGAGCAATGCCACCGGAGAATTAGAAGTTTCTGCGCAGAATGTGGGACAGGCTTCCGAATTGATCCATGAATATTCCCAGGACATTACCCGTGCTATCGGAGAGATCAATGAAGGTATGGAGGAACAGTCCAGACATGCACAGGAATGTGTAGAGAAGACGGATATTCTCTCCAATGAGATTCAGGAAGTCAGCCATGTGGTAGAGCGTGTTGAGAAACTGGTAGATGAGACTGAAGGCATGATCAACAAGGGAATGGAGATCGTACAGGTACTGGGTGAACGTGCCGGTGAGACCACACAGATGACTGTGAAGGTAAGCGAGAGTATTGAATCCCTCCGCAAGGAATCCGAGATCATCAACAGTTTCGTAGGTACGATCACAGAGATTACGGAACAGACGAATCTGCTGTCTTTGAATGCTTCCATTGAGGCAGCCAGAGCCGGAGAGGCCGGAAGAGGTTTCGCTGTGGTAGCGGAAGAGATTCGCAAGCTGGCAGATGATTCCGCCAAGGCAGCCGGTGAGATCGGCAACAATGTTGCGAACATTACTGCACAGACGCAGAACAGTGTGGAGAGTGCAAGCCAGGCGAAAGCAATGGTAGAACTTCAGACCAAGGCTGTGGAAGAAGTAATCGCAGTATTCCGTGAGATGCAGGCTCGTATGAGTCAGCTGATCGAGGGACTGAAGGATATCGTGGTAAGTACCGAGAAGGCGGATGGCGAGCGTAGTGCAGCGGTAGCGGCAGTGAAAAATATCTCAGACATTATCGAAGAGACCGCAGGCAGTGCAGAAACCGTCAATGATGTAGCCAACAAACTGCTCTCACATGTAGAGAAACTGAGTGACACCGCAAATATGTTGGATGAGAATATGGAAGGACTCAAGAACGAGATCTCTGTATTTAAGATTTGAGCATAAGTGTCTATAAGAAGGAGATAAAAGATAAAGGAAGATCCGGAACAGAAAAGGCGGATCTTCCTTTACTTGATTTCGGAACGAATTGCTACGGTAGGAATTGCGGAGTGTTCTCATGCATATATTTGGGATGAAAGCTGACAGGTGGATGACTTGGCAATGAGAAAAGTGTTGGCGGGTATTCTGATCTTTGATGTGGTCATGGGCATACTATGCCTGGTAGTGGGAACAAGACAATACGCAGGGGATAGGCAATTGGATACCCGGAAGGAAAAAAATCAGGGATTACGGGAAACCCTGGCAGGAGATGTCAACTGTGAGGAAGAACTTGTTCAGAAGATTGCCCTGACTTTTGATGACGGACCGCATCCGAAGTACACGGAGCAGCTTTTGGACGGACTGAAAGAACGGAATGTGGTAGCTACTTTTTTCGTGACTGGGGAGAATGCGGAGAATTATCCGGAGATTATCCGAAGAGAACAGGAAGAAGGGCACCTGATCGGCAACCATACTTACAGCCATATACAGTTGACTTCCCGTAACCGGGAAACTTTCCGGGAGGAACTGGTGAGGACGAATGAGATATTAGAAAAGATCACCGGAGAGAAAGTCAGTTTCGTCCGGCCGCCCTACGGCAGCTGGGATAAAAGCTTTGAGAAGGAACTGAATATGTTTCCGGTATTGTGGAATATTGATCCTTTGGACTGGTGCTCCCACAATGCAGAATACATTGCAGCCAGGGTAGTGGAGAAAGCAGGAGATGGGGATATCATCCTGATGCATGACTATTATGATACTTCCGTTATCGCAGCGCTGGAAGTGATAGATGCTTTGCAGGGAGAGGGATTTCAGTTTGTGACGGTGGAAGAGCTTCTGTTTGACTGATAAATTATCCTTGCATCCTATCGTAATGTACGCATATAATATGAAGAGCAAGAGTGGAACAATATGTCGGATGGGTGCGATTGAGTGTATGGATCGCACTTAAAGGAAAACCAATGATAAACATAGCTTTTTGTGATGATGATCTGTCAGTGCTTAAGGAATTAAGCATATTGATGGACAGATATCGGGTGGATAGAAATCAGAATATAGCTTATGCGGCGTTTCACAGTCCGCTGGAGCTGCTGGCAGAGATAGAGCGGGGGACTGAGCTTGATATTATTTTCCTGGATGTACTGATGCCGGGACAGGATGGGATCAGCACCGCACAGGAGATCAGAAAACATGATACTTCAGTGAAGATCATATATCTGACATCCTCAGCGGAATATGCTGTGGACTCCTATTCGGTAGGTGCCTATTTTTACCAGCTGAAGCCGATCTGGCAGGAAAGCTTCTACCGCCTGATGGATTCGGTGCTCTCGGAGTGCCACCGGAATGAGGAAAAGATCCTGATCCTGCGCAGCAAGTCAGGAATCACCAGAATGGATCTGGACAAGCTGCAGTATTGTGAAGTGATGGGACGAACCTTATTGTTTCACAGGCAGGACGGAGTTGTCATGGACAGCGCCGGAAGACTGGATGATCTGTGCGAACAGCTCAAGGATTATGATTGCTTTATCCGCTGCCACAGGTCCTACCTTGTGAATTTAGCATATGTGCAGAATATTTCCAGTAAGACCGTCACAATGTGCGATGGTACCGAGATTCCGATCCCACATGGAAAATATTCGGAACTGAAAGACAGATTCTTTGATTATTTCTTTCAAAAAAATCAGACAATTCTTGGATAATTTTAAGCGGCCACGACCGGAGAACACCTTCTCCGGTCGATTCATGTCATTTTCGGGTCGATTCATGTCAAAAATGGTTTTCCAATGGAAAAATAAGGTACAATTCTTTTAGACAACAGAAAACTGTTGCTGAAAGGAGAAGAATATTATGAAGAGAAAAATGATCGCGTGCGTTATGGGACTGGTACTGGCATTGTCATTAGCAGCCTGCGGTGAGGAAGAAGTGGTTGTGGAAAACACCAACGAGGAAGTGACGGTAGAGGCTCAGACCACAGAGGCGGCAGAAACTCCGGCGGAGACCGTTGCAGAGGCAGACACAGAAGCAGAGGGTGGTCCCCTGTTGCAGGTGGAGGTTATGGAGATTCCGGATCTGAGTGGCACGGAATGGACTTTTGCAGGCGGTATGATTGACGGTGTTGAAATGGAGGAAGAGGATCTGAATGCAACACTGGAGACTTACGGCGGTACTTTAGGGCTGGTATTCGGTGAAGACGGTGCAGTTACCATGGTACAGGGTGGCGGAAATGCAGAAGGTACATATGAGTATTCCGATGATAACACTGCTATTAAGATGACCCTGGATTTCGGAGGAACAGAGATTTCTTACGCAGGCTTTTTGTCTCAGGTAGGTGATACCGTGACACTGATCGCCATGTCTGATATGAATGGTTATGACGGACTTTATTTTGTACAGTAAAACACAGCAGGAAATATTGGAAAAGTAGAAAGAAGGAAAAGGGAGGGAAGAAATGACGATGGAAATTGTAATTATCGTAATGTTGCTTGCCTCCCTTTTTGGAGCCTGGGTATTGTCGGTGTGGCGTAAACTGGAAATGCAGGAAGAAAATATCCGCAATGCCTTACATCAGACACTGGTACAGCTTTCCGCCGAACGGGAAGCACTGGAAGGCTTGACGGAGCTTTTGAAAGATGTCATTGATGCAGAACTCTTACAGGAGATGAGACGTTCTCTGGAGAATGCACAGGATGGCGGAGAAGCACGACAGCCGGAGTGGATATCAGAACGACAGAGAGAATTATTAAAAGTACAGAATAAAATTGCAGAGATCTCGGAAAGTATGCCGCTTTTGCAGACACAGGAGACCTATCAGAAGTACTGGAAAGCAGCGAAAAGCTATGAACATATGGTGGAGACCAGCGGACTGATCTATAACGATTCCGCGGAAAGCTATAATGGGATGTTTCATAAGATGCCGGATCGTATAGCAGCGGGAATCTGTAGGTTCCATCGGAAAAAATTGATCGAGATCATGTAAGTTATATATATTTTAAGGAGGGTAAAGTTATGGGATTATTTACAAACAACAAAAAATTATGCCCGATCTGTGGAAGCCCAACACCGAGACTTTTGGCATCGGCAGTGGATGGACAGAATCTGTGCAAGGAGTGCGCAGGCAAAATCAATCTGCCGGACGGTGTACAGGATGGCATGACGGTGGATGATTTTCGGGAATATATCAACCTCCATGATGCGAACAAGCCGTTACGCGACAGCTTTACAGAGACTTATCGCTATAATTTCGGCTTTTTTAAGGGAGCGTTATTGTTGGATCTGGATCATCAGCTGCTACGTCTCGGAGACGGCGAAGCGGTATTTGCCATGGAACCTGCAAATATCAGATCTTTCCGCATTTTAGAGGATGGCGAAGTATTATTTGAGGGAGAAAAGGGGAACTTCCGGAGCTACAAGAGTGATATCAGGGAACGGTTAAAAGAATTGAAGCCCAGGATTGAAGAATACAAGATGCTGCGGCATGAGTATGAGATCATGGCAGAGATGGAGCGCAACAGAGAGCAGAACGGCAGGGATAATGACAGAGATTTCAGGGACCGGGTAACAGAACCGGACTTCAATATACCTAATCCGGTAGACAAATTTGCAGTGGAGATCATCCTGGAGCATCCTTACTGGAAGAACTTCTATAAGGAGACGGGTGCGCCGAAATTCAACAGCGATCATCCCAGTACCATTGATTATCTGGATGATTATACGCAGAAGACAGAGGAACTGCACACACTGGCACAGAATCTGATGCAGCTGATCGATCCGCAGGCGCAGGAACAGGTAATAGATCCTCATGTCTCCGCACAAAGCCAGGGCACTCAGAGTGCACCGCAGACCGCACCTGTACAGACAGAGGATCCGACTGTGGCATTGCCCAAGTATAAGGCATTGATGGATGCCGGCGTTATCACGCCAGAGGAGTTTGAAGCGAAGAAGAAACAGCTGCTGGGACTGTAAAAAGTGAATATTTCAAATTGACGGGCGCATGGCTGTCGGATATACTATAAGAGTATACTATCTTACATGGGTATGATACGGAAAGCAGGATCTGACAGCCATGAGTGATTTACAGAAGAAAGAAACATTATTGATCGTTGATGATTCCAAATTTCAAAGAGTAGTGATCAGACAGTCTCTCGGGGAGTATTTTAACTTCGCAGAGGCTGTTTCCGGTGAAGAATGTATTCAGATCATGGAGAAGGAAAGTGATGCCATTGATCTGGTTCTGCTGGATCTGGTCATGCCGGGCATTGACGGCTTCGAAGTGCTGCGCCGCAGACAGAGCATGGAAGGCTTCAAGGATACGCCGGTCATTGTTCTGACCAATACAGAGTCCGTAGCTTCCCAGTCGGAAGCTTTTGCCCTGGGAGCAGATGAATTTATCATTAAGCCGGTGGATGCCCGTATCGCACTTTCCCGTATCAACAATACGCTGGGGGTAAAGCGCAGATTACAGAGCAGCCGGGATGAACAGAAGGCATGGGAGACCAAATCTCAGATCGATGAAATGACCAGTCTGTTCAACAAGATGACAGTAGAAAAGCTGATCACGAAGGCCTTGACAGAGCATGAGAACAGAACACATGCTTTGATGTTAATAGATATTGATAATTTTAAGTCTGTCAATGATGTCTATGGACATACCATGGGTGACCATGTCATCAGCGTGATCGCAGGGGTGATTTCTTCCCAGTTTCGCAGCACCGATTATGTGGGTCGTGTCGGGGGAGATGAATTCTGCGTATTGATGGCGGATATTCCGTCGAGAGAGATCGCACTGATCAAGGCAGAGAATCTGGTTAGTCTTGTGAAATATAAGGAGAACTTATCCATACCGGAAAATATATCTATCAGTGTGGGAGTAGCTTTTTCCGAAGCGGATGATCAGTGCTATGATGAGCTGGCAGCAAAAGCCGATCAGGCTCTGTACGTCTCTAAAAAATCCGGTAAAGGGAGATACAGCGTCTACGGCGAGGAACAGCAGGCTCCCGAGAAAGTCATACAGGCCCTTGTATGGTCCGGCTCCCGTAATGTTACCAGCATGGTGGAATTTGCCCTGCCGGATTATGTACAGCTGAAGGCAGTGGCTTCGGTGGAAGAGATCAGATCCTGTATGGAAGAAAAGACCGATGAAGATATTCCGGTATTGATCGTGGATGTATCGGAGGAAGAGGACCAGGGACAGAGGCGTTGGCAGGAGCTTCGTAAGCTGACAGAAGAGCATACGTTTTCCATGATCGCTATCTGTAAGGAGGGCAATCTGGAACAAATGAAATGTGCTTTGGAGACGGGAGAAATTTCGGATCTCTTGTTGGCACCGCTGGAAGCGAATACGTTGAAACGACGTGTGAAGATCTGGATGCAAAATTGCAAGTTATGATAAAGTCTGTTATAATTGGCTGGAGCATATCAAAGGATGTGCTTCGGCCTTTTTGGATGATAGAAACAGAGGATGTAACAGTATGGATTTATTTGAATATATGCGAAGCACCAATATGGAAAAAGAAGCACCGTTAGCTGCCAGAATGCGTCCCAGAACCCTGGATGAAGTCGTAGGGCAGGAGCATATCATCGGCAAGGATAAGCTTCTGTACCGTGCCATTAAGGCGGACAAGATCAGTTCCATTATATTCTATGGACCGCCCGGCACCGGCAAGACGACATTAGCAAAGGTGATCGCCAATACTACCAGCGCCGAGTTTTGTCAGATCAATGCCACCGTAGCCGGAAAAAAGGATATGGAGGAAGTGGTGGCGAAAGCCAAAGAACTGCAGGGAATGTACGGAAAACGCACGATCCTGTTTATCGATGAGATCCATCGTTTTAACAAAGGACAGCAGGATTACCTGCTTCCTTATGTGGAGGACGGTACGATCATTCTCATCGGAGCCACCACAGAGAATCCTTATTTTGAGGTGAACGGAGCATTGATCTCCCGTTCCGTGATCTTTGAACTAAAACCGATCCCCAGGGAAGCTATTAAAGAGCTTCTGAAGAAGGCGGTTTACGATACGGATCGAGGTATGGGAGCTTACAACGGTACGATCGATGAAGATGCATTGGAGTTTTTGGCGGATATCTCCGGCGGAGATGCCAGACATGCCCTCAATGCTATCGAACTGGGTATCATGACCACAGGACCCGGCCCGGATGGTAAGATCCACATTACGCTCGATGTGGCACAGCAGTGCATTCAGAAGAGAGCGGCAAAATATGATAAAAACGGTGACAACCATTACGATACGATCTCTGCTTTTATCAAAAGCATGCGTGGCTCTGACCCGGATGCCGCAGTATATTATCTGGCAAGAATGTTAAATGCGGGAGAGAGCGTGACTTTCATCGCGAGACGTATCATGATATGTGCATCGGAGGATGTGGGCAATGCGGATCCGCAGGCACTGGTAGTGGCAGTGAACGCTTCCCTGGCGGTGGAACGGGTCGGTATGCCGGAGGCACAGATCATTTTAGCACAGGCAGTCACTTACATTGCTACGGCACCCAAGAGCAACCGCAGCTATGAAGCGGTATCCCGGGCAATGCAGGAAGTGCAGGCCAGCGGAGATCTGCCGATTCCCACACATCTGCAGGATGCACATTATAAAGGAGCAGCAAAATTGGGACATGGTACAGGATATAAATATGCCCATGATTACCCGAATGACTATGTGGAACAACAGTATCTGCCTTATGAGTTAAGCGGCAGGGAGTTCTATCAGCCTTCGGGCAATGGCTATGAAGTGAAGATCCGTGAACATATGGCGAGAATCAAAAAAGAAGCGGCAAAACCAGAATAATTCCCGGAATTAGAATAATTCCGTGATCAGATATTTGTATATTTCCTGGTTTTTCCGCTGCCAGTTATCGCAGATGGCAGCGGCAGTCTCTTCCACGGGAACAGACAGAGTGATATCTACCAGACTGATGCCTCTGTCTTTTGCTACCAGGTGAGCTTCGTACTCACCGGAAGTGGATTTATAGTAATCTCCGAGGACGGATACTTCGTTGCGCAGTGTGAATTCATTTTCCTGAAAATAGGTATTGATCTCCTGCTTGATGGTATCACCGATGCGGTTCTCGAAGAAATTCAGTGTTTCTTTTCCCTCGTCAGTGATGGACAGATGCGTCCGGTTGCGGATCGACTGGGGGGCGATCATGCCGGCATCCGTCAGCTCATTGATGACCTGCTGTAAGGTCAGAAAATTCGTGTATTCTTTTCCGAGGATAAAGTCGCTTACCTGTGCGGTAGTGAGGGGGAAGGTAACGCGGTTCAGCATATAGAGAACGATGAGTTTGTATAGAGTAAGCGGATCTTGTAACATAATGTGAGTACAGCCTTTCTTATGGTTATGAATAGTTGTCTTTTGGAAACAGGTCACCCTGACGGATGCCCTGTTTTTTCATGCGATGATGTAATTCGTTGAGAACACTGCGCTTGTCCATACTCCAGGTGGGATCGATCAACAGTTTTTTCGGTCCGTCACCGGTGACCCGGTGGATCACGATGTCCGGGGAGAGATGGGCGAGACAGGAGATGACCAGATCGATATAGGCATCGAAGGTCAGAGCCTCGAACTTCCCTGCCAGGTAATCGTCCGCCAGATCGGTATCTTTCAGCACATGCAAAAGCTGTAATTTGATGCCGAAAGGCTGGATCCGGTTCAGATAATCCATTGTCTGAAGCACCTGAGCGTCCGATTCCCCCGGAAGTCCAAGGATCGTATGGACGATAAATGGAATCTGCCAAGTCTTGAGGTCTGCACATGCTTGTTCAAAACAGGACAGCGGATAACCTCTGCGGATATAGCGGGCGGTATCTTCGTGGATGGTCTGAAGCCCCAATTCGATCCAGAGAAACTTGTCCGGATATTCGTCACGCAGCTTCGCCAGCAGTTCCAGTACTTCTATGCCAAGACAGTCCGGTCTTGTGGCAATAGAGATCCCACACACATCCGGATGGTCCAGGGCAGAACGATACACCTCTTCCAGATAAGGGAGAGGGGCATAGGTGTTGGTATATGCCTGAAAATAGGCAATCAGATCCTGCCCGGTTGCTTTGCTGCCGAACTTAGCCATACCTTCCGTGAGCTGTTCTGGCATTGACTTGCCTGCCATGTCCACAGCAAAATCGCCGCTTCCGCCTCTGCTACAAAAGATACAACCCCGAGTGCCAAGGGTGCCGTCCCGATTGGGACAGGACATCCGGGCATTCAGGGCTATTTTATAGCATTTATGGTGAAATGTATTTTTACAATAGGAATCCAGAGAGTAGTAGGGCTTGCCGTGCCATTCTCTTTTTATGTTATCCGGATACATTAGCGGATATGACTCTTCACGGCATTGGCTACGACTTCCGCTACCTGGGGATCGAAGGCTTCCGGCATGATATTATCATCGGAGAGCTTGTCGGCAGGTACCAGCCCGGCGATGGCTTCAGCAGCGGCTAACTTCATCTCTTCAGTGATCTGAGTAGCGCGTCCTTCCAGGGCACCCTTGAAGATACCGGGGAATGCTACCACGTTGTTCACCTGATTGGGAAAATCACTGCGTCCGGTTCCAACGACACGGGCACCGGCTGCCTTTGCCACATCCGGCATGATCTCGGGAACAGGATTCGCCATGGCGAACAGGATGGAATCATGGTTCATGGAAGCTACCATCTCGGGAGTGACGATGTTAGGAGCGGAGACACCGATGAAGATGTCAGCACCCTTCAGAGCATCGGCAAGAGAACCGGTTTCGTTATTTAAGTTGGTAACCTCGGTCATTTTTTTCTGCATCCAGTTTAAATTCTCGGTATCTTTAGAAACGATACCTACTTTATCGCACATGATGATATTGGGGAAACCATAGGTCAGAAGCAGCCTGGTGATCGCCACACCGGCGCTTCCGGCACCGTTTACCACTACGCGGCAGTCTTCCTTTTTCTTACCAACTACCTTCAGGGCATTGATGACACCGGCGAGTACGACGATGGCGGTACCGTGCTGGTCATCATGGAATACAGGGATGTCCAGAATCTCCTTCAGACGTTCCTCAATTTCGAAGCAGCGGGGGGCGCTGATGTCTTCCAGATTGATGCCACCAAATCCGGGAGCCAGATAGGTCACTGCCTTGATGATTTCTTCAGTATCCTGCGTATCTAAGCAGATGGGAACGGCGTTCACATTGCCGAATTCCTTGAAGAGGACTGCCTTGCCTTCCATAACGGGCATTGCTGCATAGGGTCCGATGTTACCGAGTCCCAAAACGGCACTTCCGTCGGAGACAACGGCCACGGTATTGGCTTTCATGGTGTATTTATAAGCAGCTTCCTTATCCTGGGCAATTACCTTGCAGGGCTCTGCAACACCGGGAGTATATGCAATCGCCAGATCCTCACGGGTCTTTACCGGAGTCTTGGATACGGTTTCGAGTTTACCGTTCCATTTTTCGTGCATCAGTAACGCTTTTTCGTTGGTTGTCATGACAATACCTCTTTCTTTAATTATTTGATGCCTACGGATTGTTCCGTGCTACGCACTCCCACAATCCTCCCCAATATTCGCATATCGTGGGATTATCATCCCACTTTTATGCTCATATCGGGGCGGGTCCTAAGGTCTTTCACCCA
>ENA-USUK01000722-USUK01000722.1-human-gut-metagenome-genome-assembly--contig:-NODE-722-length-26207-cov-6.202220_pt1 | contig 26207 bp, 16 predicted proteins | sample MGYA00250062_ERZ773400 | MGnify/ENA primary metagenome ERZ773400 (study PRJEB29103, sample SAMN06111961) | human gut metagenome | biome: human gut; feature: ankylosing spondylitis patient; material... | reverse complement strand
GTTATGGGTACTGATGGCAAGACCATTGATACAAGTGTAGATAATACTTCTAACAATGATGGTTTGAATAAAGAAAAACGCCGGGCAATCACCGGAGGGTCTACGAGGCCATGAGCCGTTGGTACGCCGCCCGGCTCGGCGTGGAGCTGGATACCTCGGGCAGCGACATCGGGCGGCTTTGCTTCGTATCGGACGATCCCGCCCTATACCTCTCGCCTGCCTACCGCCCTTGGCTGGAGGGTACCGGCGAGCTACCGGAGGGCCTCGCCCCGCTACCCCTTACTTGGAAGGAGGAGGTTAGCGAGACGGCTCCCGGGGCGAAGGAAAGGAAGGTGGCCTCGCCACTGGAGAAGGCACGCCGGACCGCCGAGCGGAAAGGCGCCTACGCCGAGGGCAACCGCAATAACTTCATCTTCGTCATGGCCGCACGGGCGAACCGGCTGGGCGTGAAGCGGGCCGAGATGGAGGCTTACGCCGCTACCGCCTTCGCCGACTTGCCGGCGGAGGAGCGCCTCGCCGCCATCGAGAGCGCCTACAGCCACGTGGAGGAGCACGCCGCCGAGACGAGCGCCGCCACCTCCCGGAAAAAGGGCGGGGGTCCGCTGGACGTGGTCGCCGTGGAGGCCTATATATCCGAGCGTTTCCTCACCCGCAAGAACGGCGTGAGGGGGTACGTGGAGGTGGCCTCGAAGAAAAAGCGGAACGGCCAAAAGCCGGTCTTCAAGCCGGTGACCGACTACTGGGTGAACTCGCTCTGGCGGAGTCTCCTGAAGGACGGCCACTACTGCTCGCATAACGACATCCGGGCCATACTGATGTCGGACTTCAGCGAGACGTTCCACCCTTTCCGCACGTATTTCGAGGGGCTGGCCCCGTGGGACGGGGTGACGGACTGGATCGGGCAGCTGGCCGATACCGTGGACACCACCCGGCCCGCCTTCTGGCGGGGTTGCCTCAAGCGCTGGCTTATCGCGCAAGTGGCCGGATCCATGGAGCTAGGCGTGGAAAACCATACCATCCTGCTGCTGGCCGGCGGGCAGGGGCTGGGCAAGACCTCGTGGCTGCGGAACCTCGTGCCGCCCGAGCTGCGGGACTATCTTTTCACGGGCAATGTCAATCCGTATAGCAAGGGTTTCCCGCAGATGATGGTGGACTGCCTCTTGATCGTCATCGACGAGATGTCCGGCCAGAGCTACGCCGATCTGAACCGCCTCAAGGCGCTCACCTCCACCGGGGTCATCTACCTGCGCCGCCCATACGGACACTATGCCGAGACGCAGATACGCCACGCCTCCTTCGCCGCCACGGTGAACGACTTGCAATCGCTGCCGGACGATAACGAGTCTCGCCGCTTCCTCTGCTTCGAGGCCACACGGATCGATTACCAGTCGCCCGTGCGACACGCCGACATCTACGCCCAAGCTCTCGCCCTCTTCCGCCGGGGCGAGAAATACTGGTTCTCCGGCGAAGACATCCGGAAGATCAACGAGAACAACGAGACCTTCCGCCAGCGAAGCCCCGAGGAGGAATTGTTCTTCACCTATTTCCGCAAACCGGAGCGTTTCGACACGCCACAGTATCTTACGGCGAGCGATATTATGACGAAACTAAGTGTATTTACACGTATCACGCCGACACGTTCTAATATAGTTACGTTGAGCAAGGTGCTGAAAAAACATGGTTTTAAGCTCACGAAAACTAGAGGAAAACTACTGTTTGAGGTCGCCGAGATCACCTCGGAACAGGTAAAAGCCAATTTTTTGCGCCCTAGGCAAGAGGAAGAGGATAGAGCCCAAAAGGAGAATGATATCTTTAAGGGTCAAGAAGATAAGCCGGAATAAAAACTGACTTTCTAAAATGAGCAGGGCGCAAAAGGCGCAAAAAACAGTGTCTGGAAAAACATTTTACAAAAAGATAAATATATATCACACTATAGCAGTGTGATGAAAAAATATATTTACAAGAAAAGTTTTATATAGGCACGTAAAGATGCGCCTTTTGCGCCCTAACCCCGGTACCGATATTCGTCGGGATTAAGAAACATGACCGGAAAACCAATGAGATACGGTCGCTAAGTCAATGGAATCCGTCTCGCTTTCCATTGACTTAGCGCCCCTATTCCACCCGGATACCATCCGGCTCTCACGGCTCGCCGAGCGACTCGATGATGGCCCGCACCATGGCGGGCGAATAGACCCGCTCGCCCTCGTGATAACCCAGCGAGCGGAGGCGACCGGGCAGGCCGGGATAGATCGTTATCCAATGTTGCAGCTTGCGGTGGGCCGAGCGGGGATGCAGGTCGGGCAGGTAGACCTCGGCCAGCTCCATCCGCCCGTATGCTCGTATCTTGAATGTCGTTTCCATATCCTAAAGATAGTGAATCTCTGGCATATATCCATCATTTTCCGGAGAAATAATTCACCCGAAATCACCCTAAGTCACCCAAAGCGACAAAGCCCCCATGCCCTGCCGTATCTTTGTATCAACATTAAAAAACAACACATTATGATCCGCTACAAGAAGTATCAAAACAAGAACGAGAAGAACGAGACAACCTTCAACAAGTGGTACGCCCGTGCCGTATGCGAGGAGACGGTAGACATCGCCGCCTTGGCCGAGCACATGTCCACCCACAACACCCCCTTCTCCACCGGCGCCATCCACGGCATGCTGAAGGACATGGTAAATTGTATCAAGGAGCTGCTGATGGACGGCAAGAACGTGAAGATAGACGACCTCGGCATCTTCAGCGTGGGCATCCGCTCGAAGGGGGCCGTCACGCCGGAGGATTTCTCCACGCAAGGCAATATCATCGGCGTACGCCTCCGTGCCCGTGCCACGGGCAATCTCTCCAGCGCCTCGCTTAAGCTGACGGCCAAGCTCCGCGAGTACACCGAGTACTCGAACGGGGAGGTGACCCCGGGAGGTGGCGGGGGCGATTCCGAGAGCCCGGACGAGATTTAGGGAATTGAAAATTGAGAATTGAAAATTGAAAATTAAGTGGTATGGAGATTTCTGTTTTTATACGTGAATACGCTCCGCTGGCTGGGGAGGCCGGGCGGGCGTTCCGGATCGATCCGGTGGTGATTTTGGCACAGGCGGCCATCGAGACGGGTTGGGGCGAGAGTACGCTCTGCCGGGAGTATCATAACTTTTTCGGCATCACGGCCTACGGGTTGCCCAACGTATGGTGGACCGGCCGGTGGACGGAGCTGTCGCCCCGCTCGCTACGTTTCCGGATCTACCCGGACGATAAGTGCTCGTTCATGGATTACTGCCGCCTGCTTCGCTCGGCCTATCCCCGGGCGGCCGACATGAGCGCCAACCCTACGGCCTTCGCCAAGGAGATCGCCTACAGCCCCTACATCAGCGAGGTGAACGGCGACAACCGGGAAGCCTATCGTAAGCTGATCGTCCAGCTTTGCCGAAAAATCAGCTCGCAACTATCAATCGTTAATCCAAAGGGCGGGCAGATGCCGCCCCTATCATCAACTGTCAACTAAAATGAAATACCTTGAACTCATCCTCCGTTGCCTCACGGCGCTCCTCCGGGTCATCTTCCCGCAGCATCCCCCTGTTCCCGAAACGACAGACGCTACCGGCGCTGCTCCTTCTCCTGCTAGCCCTCCTCTCCCTCCTCATGCGGGAGACGGAGGTGACGCTAGCGGCGATCGGCGCCTCGCTGACGCTCTTCCGCCACGACGGCACCCCTCCTCCCCACCGCCCCCCGGGGCGGACTGGCTGGGTATCTCCGGCTACACCCTCCTCATAGCGGGGTGCGCAGGGTGCCTCTTGAAGTACTGGGGTTATTAGAGGAAATGGGAATTTGAAGAATACTATTTTCTTCAAGCAAAAAGGGTATGCCGTGATGCATACCCTTTAACTTTTATTAAACCATCTATTCCTTTTGTGGTTATAAAAGAACATATAACCATCAATTATTCAAGACAAACTCTTTAAGAGCAAGAATCTGTAAGCACCATTCAAAATAAAAACGATAAGGAAGTCCCCTGCCTTCCTTATCGCCATAAACCTTTAGTTTCTCCAAGCTTCCGGCTGTACCAAGTACGGAGTACCTGTTTCCGGATCTGTACCCAAAGTCAAGATCTCATCGTCAGGAACGGGCAACATTGTCTTATTTGCCGGCAGGTAAGAGGCACCCGCAAACTTAGAGATATACTGTTTCTCATAGTCCACATAGGCTTTCAACTCACTAGCCATCACATCACCACCCCAACGGGACAAATCGAACCAGCGCTCACCTTCCATAGCCAACTCTAACTTACGCTCCATGCGAATCGCCTTGATACAAACATCTTTGTTTGAGAATGCGGCATGTGAAGAAGGATATTCGGCAATCTTATAATTAGCGGCTGGAGTCCCATCATCTAACTTAACAATATTAACATCCAAAGCCGCACGACGACGAATCTTGTTAACCTGCTCCATCGCACCTTTCAGATTCCCTGCGTTAGCCAAGCATTCAGCATATAATAAAGTTAAGTCACGAACACTTAAATATTGCAAGTTCATAGCAGAACCCGGTGCCCAACCACCATATAACGCTTTCATACCAGCCGCATCCTCAGCCTTGCTATATACATGCTTTTTCGGCATGAAGATACCGCCATTCGTAGCATCTCGTACCCAACCATTCTCTGGGAATCCCCAATCCTTATAAGGAATACCAAAACGACCTACAGCAAAATCCAATCGAGGATCGACCGCAATGTTATTATCGTTAACGGCTAGCACAGCATCTTGGGAACTATCGGAGTTACGAACAGATACACTTTTCTTCGTACGATATTCACCGTTCAAGTAAGGAAGGCCATTCGCATCTACTTGGAACGAATTCACCAACTCAAAAGAAGGCTGGTAGAAACCACAACATCCACCGGGACCTGTATTATGCGGATAAGCTAAACAGAAGGGAGCACCCCCCATATTCTCTGCCGCATTTGAGTATTGTACCGCAAAAACGGATTCCTTACCATTTTCTGTCAAAGCATTGAAGTTATTGTCCAGATCATCTTCCAGTCCATAAGCCATACCCTTAGACGTAACACCATTTGTCAACACATCCGCTAAGATAGGTTGCGCTTCCGCCAAATCACCATGCCACATCAAGATCTTAGCCTTCAAAGCCTTCGCTGCGGATTTATTCGCCCGGCCAACCTCACCAACAACCTTAGGATCATCCGATAAATTCGCTATAGCATCATCCACGTCGGCAACGACCAAGCTATAGATATCTTTGTCATTATGCACCTTTGGGTCATTCTCTTGATTAGTCTCATCAATATAGGGGAGATAAACACCAAACACACGCATTCCCTCGAAATAAGCCAAGGCTCGTAAGAATTTCAACTCGCCTTTACGCATTTGGCGAATTTCTTCCTTCATATCCTCCGCATTTTCCAAGACCTGAAGAGCCAAGTTAACACGTTTGCTCATTTGATACACCCAAACCCATTTTTGCTTGATATAGCCATTGGTCGACAATGTATTATACAATTCTATCTCATTCACCGTAGATTGGTCGTTAGGGTCTGATCCCTTGTTGGCATCACCCCCATAAATACCACCCCATACCCAGTTAAACGGAGAAGCTTGATAGGGATCGTATCCTTCCACAGGAGAGGCTAAACCCGCATAAGCACTAGTAACCAGCAACTCCACACCTTGAGCATTCGCCAAAGCCTCCGGGGTCAAAACTCCTTGCGGCTCCTTTCCCAAGAAATCATCGCCACAAGACCCTAAAGTCAGCATACTGGCAAAAGCCAACGCTAATATATATTTGTTGTGTTTCATAATAAAATTCATTTTAAAAGTTAATCAAATCCCTAAACATTAGAAAGCGAAATTTACACCGAACAAGAAACGCATCGTTGAAGGCCATCCACCCATATCAACACCTCTCTGTAGGTCTCCCCCACTTTCTTTGCCCATATCCGCATTCGTATATTCCGGATCCAATCCAGAGTAACCGGTAATAGTCAGCAAATTCTCGGCTTGTACATACAAACGTAAGTTTTGGATACCCACCTTAGATAACACGCTCTTCGGAAGCGTATAACCCAAAACCACATTCTTCAAACGCAAGAACGAAGCATTCTCTACGTAATAAGAGTTCGAGAATTTACCAGAATAACCATCGTTCGAATCCAAGATCGGCAAAATGGCATTGCTATTATCAGCACCGGGAGTCCAAGATTGATCACGCATACGCTCAGACTTGTTACCGTTGAACATCCAGAAGTCCGTAAAATATTTCGTATTGTTAAACAGGTCATTGCCGATAGTTGAATACCAGAACATCGTGAAGTCCCAGTTTTTCCAAGTAACCGTAGCGTTTAAGCCAGCGATCAAATCAGGATGGGGAGAACCGATGAATGTACGGTCTCTTTCCGTCAACTTACCATCCTTATCCACATCATCAAACTTAAATTTACCGACCCAAGCCTTGGCGGACTCAGCGTTCAATCCGGATTGTCCTAGAGGCGGCAAGGCCAAAACCTCGTCAACGTTCTCATAGAAACCATTCACCTTGTAACCATAGAACTCAGAGATAGCATGTCCTTTCGTCGTACGGGTCACGTTTCCATCCAAGCGAGTTCCCGCTCCCCACAAGGAGGCATCATCCGACTCCGAGATACGCAGTACCTCGTTCTTATAATGGGAAAGGTTCAAACTTACGTCCCAAGACCAATCACCTTTTGAATCTCTATAATTCAAGTTCAAATCGACACCCGTATTCTTGATATCACCGAAATTGATATATGGTTTCTTGATCTCCGGGTTAGCAAACGCTGAATATTGAGCCTCGATCAACATATCCGTTGTCTTCTTCCAATACCACTCAGCACCAATATTGAATTTACCATTTAAGAAAGTAGCGTCCACTCCGACGTTCCACATCTCTGTAGACTCCCACTTGGTATCCTCGTTTCCATATTTATCTAAGATGAAACCTGTTGTAGTAGAATTATTCTGTCCGTTCAAATCGTAGTCAGAACGTTTCGGGTAAGTTGCAAGTTCCATAGCATAGTTCGTAATACGAGGAACCTCAGAGTTTCCTGTCTGTCCATAACCGACACGCAACTTCAAATCGTCCAACCAATCTCTCGTACTTTCCATGAAATCCTCTTGGGAAATACGCCAACCTAAAGAAGCGGATGGGAACACACCATAACGATTAGATTTTGAGAAACGAGATACACCATCCCGACGGATGATACCTGTGAACAGGTATTTATCATTGAAAGAATAATCTACACGGCCGAACAAGCCAAACAAAGCAAACTCACCCTTATATTCGGAATTCGCCAAACGCTGGTTGTTATTCTCACCCATATTCAGCACCCAACTATTCGTATTATCCTCAAACAAATAATTGTAACGACGACCGGTCAACTTGCGTCCCAGACCGTCACGGATAGCCTCCGTACCCAACAGAACGGTAAGTTTATGGATATCATTAAAAGTCTTGTTATAGGTCAACGTATTCGTCCATACCCAACGATAATTAAACTCACTTTGTTCCTCAAAGTTATTCTGTCCCATAGACTCAGAGAACTCTGGATTTTTCTTTTCCATGCGATAATAATACCGGTTCGTATAGTCGATACCGAAGTTCGTACGGAATGTCAAGTCCTTGAAAATATCCGCCTCAGCCCATAAGTTACCAAAGATACGGTTGCGAGTATAATAGTTGTCCTTATTACGGACTTGATTGGCTATCGGATTCTGGAAGTTACCCGTACCGGAGAACTTTGATCCAGCGAAATTACCTGCGATATCATATACCGGAACCCAAGGAGAAGCACGATATGTCCACGAATAAGGATTAGATTCCGCTCCATTCGCACTCAAACCATTATCTTTCGTGAAAGCATACGTTAAGTTCTCACCCACACGTAACCAGTCACGTACATTGAAAGAGGTATTCGCACGCACTTGATAACGCTGATAGTAAGAATCAATTACTGTACCGTCTTGTTTGAAATAGTTTGCGCTTAAGTTATACTGTCCCTTTTCCGTACCACCGGACAAGCCGATCTGGTGATTTTGAATCATGGCGGCACGATCTAACTCATCCCACCAGTCCGTATCTGAGAATGGTGCGTAAGTTGTAGTAGGATAATCATAGTCACTCGGATCTATTGTAGTAGAACCCTGAGCACCTGATTGTGTCAAGTAATTCGGGATAGAAGGTCTATCCCCCGTACCAAATTGAGGATTACTTGGATAACCTCCGATATCACGCATAGCAATATTATTCTTCTGCGCCTCCCAATCTAGGTTCAAGCGATCCATAGAATTCAACACGTCATATTTCTTACCCGTCTTCTGGACACCAATATAACCGTCGTACGTTAATCTCGGTTGCCCGCTCTTCGTACCTTTCTTCGTCGTGATCAAGATAACACCGTTCGCGGCCTGCGCACCATAGATAGCGGCAGAAGAGGCATCCTTCAATACCTGCATACTCTCAATATCGTTCGGATTCAAAGTACTTAGATCCTGATTACGTGTTGACACGCCGTCAATTACGTATAATGGGCCGTTATCATTAACCGTATTGATACCACGAATACGAACCATTGAAGGAGAACCCGGAGAACCGGTCTGACCGATATATACACCGGCCGCCTTACCTTGCAACTGCTGGGTAGCGGAAGATCCGGAAGATGCCAAAAGGTCTTTCGTATCGACTACTGCCACGGAGCCTGTGATATCTTTCTTCTGCTGCGTACCGTAACCTACTACTACGACCTCATCAAGGTTTTGCGTATCTTCTTTCAAAGTCACATTTACCACTTCTCCCGAAGCAGGAATTTGCTGAGATACATAACCAATGTAGGAAACGACTAAAATGGAGTTGGGCTCAACTTCCAAGGAATACTTACCGTCAAGGTCGGTAATCGTACCGTTTGTAGTACCTTTTACTACAACATTCACACCCAAAAGGGGTTCACCCTTTGCGTCAGTTACCGTACCGGTAACTTTCTTAGCTTGTTGGGAGATGGACACATTCGCGTTAGACGCGTGGATTGGAGGGGTTACACCCGCACCGACCATAAGGAAACAAAGTGCCAAACCCAGCCCGCTTTTAACAAAAGCCAACTGTTTGTTCATCATAACACAAAAATAGGTTAACATTAATAATTATATCCACTCTTCGGATACGGGTACAAATATAAATTATTATTCTTAATAAACAACAATAGTATGCATATTTTTTTCACATTCCCTTGAACTTGCGGATATGTGTTCGTACAAATAGCTATTATAGACCCAATAAGGCTTATTCTTGTTAACAAAAAGACACCTTCACAAGAATCAACAATATGTTAAAAACCGCATAAAAAAAATACAATCTATTCCTAATTTTTTCGAAGACTTTTAAACCTTATTATCAATCTACAGCACGGTAAACGAGTCTCTTGGGCCATATAAAAGAAAAGAGGACGCCGTTTTACCGACATCCTCCTAAGCTCTTATCGCATTAGATCCATAAGCCTTACCGGCTGCCGGCTATCGATTTACTCACGATATTCGTTACGGCCTCTTGCATCTTCTCGATGACGCCGCTGTTTTCCATCCCGTATTCGGAGGCGATCGTCTCCAGATTCGGGGAACCGATCCAAACCTTGCCGTCCGCATCTTCCCAAACGGAGATACGTAGCGGCAGCTCCAAAGAGATAGACGGATCTTGCTGCATCAATAAAGTCCCGACTTTCGGCGAGCCGAAGACGATCACCTTATTCGGAGGCAGCTTCATCCCTACCTCGCTAGCGTTTCGCCCATGATCGAACACGGCGAACACGGAACCTCCTTGAGACTTGATAATCTCCTCGATCCGCCGCATCGTCTCATCCACGCTAAACGGGCTTACTGTTTTTTCCATCAAACGATTCTTTTTCTCCATGGCTGCAATTTTCTTTAGTTTTGTCAAGACAGGAGTCTTGACCGTCCGTACGCTCGACTTCCGGTCATTATTCAGCTGCTCATAAATAACGATTTTATTCTCTCCTTTGTTCAGCCATACGCCCGGTATGTAAAGCGTTTGCTGAGGGCCGGCGTACCAATAGCGACCGATATTGATGCCATTGATGAAAATAATGCCCTTTCCCCAATCCTCCATATCGATAAACGTATCGCCGGTATCGGACAGGTGGAAGGTTCCCTCGTAGAGAACCGGCTTATTCCCCAACGCCGCTACCTCGGGCGAGCCATTCTTATAGACATAAGGTTCGTCGGAGGCCAAAGCCGGCATCCGGTCCATCGGGAGCTTGTACATCTTCCAGTCCGATATCTCGCTGCCGTTAATCTTGACCGGGCTGATGATCCCCTTCGTATTGCGGACGATCTCCTCGCCATAATTGATACGCCCCATGTTCTCCACCAAGATGTCCAAGGTAGCGTTGAACGGGATATCGATCTCCATCGCATATTGGTTGAAACAACGGTTTAACTCGCCGACACGCTCGCCATCCACGTAGATCGTAGCGTAATCACGCAAGCCCGGTATCTCCAGACGGCCTTTCAGGGGTTGGTTGAAATGGGTTGAGTACAAGACGTAGCCGTATCCTTGGTTCAATTGCTCGAACGTGAGAGGTGTCGTGGACGCTACCGGTTCCCCTTCTTTCGCCAAGGCCAACACATCGGCTACCTTCGTCAAGGAGATCGACGGGACCTCGATCAGCGGTATAGGGGCCGGAGCCTCGGGGACGTCATAGGTGACGTATTTCCGGATCACGTTGCGGATCGAGTCGAACTTCGGGGTCACCCAACCCGCCTCACTGATCGGGGCGTCGTAGTCGTAGCTGGTCAAGTCCGGCTGGATATCATGCTTCTTGTCGTAATTGGCGCCACTGGTGAAGCCGAAATTCGTACCGCCATGAACCATATAGAAATTGAAAGAGACATCGTTTTGGAGGTACGTCTCCGTCTGCCTCGCTATGCCGGAATCGCTTATATCGGGGAATGGTTCCGCCCAGTGCATCAGCCAGCCGGGATAAAACTCGGCTACCATATACGGGCCTACTCCCCCGTGATACTCGTTCACCACCTTTTTCAAGTTCTCCACGTTACTCTCCCCGTTCGCCGTAGGCAGCGCTCCCGGGGTGGAACCGCCCTCGAACAACCAGCTTCCGTCCGAGGTGAACAGAGGCACGTTGAAACCGGCGTCCGCCAATTGCCGCTTGATCTTGGCGTTGTAGCGGCGATGCTCCTCCAAGGGGATATCCTTACGTTGCGCCACGTAAGAGCCAAACTCGTTCTCGGCCTGCACCATGATGATAGGGCCGCCTTTCGATACCTGCAAGTCGCCGACCTGCTCGTAAAGCTTATCGATATAAAGCTTCGTGCGTTTCAAGAACTCCGGGTTATCCCGGCGGATCTCCATGCCCGGTATATTCTGCAACCACCACGGATAACCGCCGAACTCCCACTCGGCGCATACGTAGGGGCCGGGACGGAGGATCACCATCAATCCCTCCTCTCCCGCTATCCGGATATACTCGGCCAGATTCTTGTCTCCCTCGAAATCCCATTTACCCGGTTCCGTCTCGTGCAGGTTCCAGAAGACATAGGTAGCGACCGTATTCAAGCCCATCGCCCGCATCATCCGAAGGCGATGCCGCCAATATTGGTGGGGGATACGAGGGTAATGCATCTCACCCGAGAGGATCGGGGTTACCTTCCCGTTTACATAAAAATGACCGTCCTTGATCTCGAACGTACGTTTCTCCTTGGCGAACGAGCCGATGGGTATCAGCATCAAAAGGAGCAATAGATAGGCGATTTTCTTTTTCATGGAATCCATGTGTTATAAAGATTTATTTTTAGGTTTAAGATCTCGTGGCAAATGTATGTAAATAAAAAGAGGATGCCAAATAAATGACATCCTCCCTAGCTTATATATTATATAATGTATAAGTCTGTATTAAGCTTGCTCCAACTGCAAAGTCTTAGTCGGCTGGTCGCAAACCTCCGTCGGGCCGAAGTACTGGATCGGACCCGGGTATACGTAGCTAGTAGTCAAAGCCCACTCGTCACGGTTTGCGGCGAACGCCTTGAAAGGAGCGCCGTCAAGCTTAACCAAAGCCTTCTGGATAACCGGCTTCATCTCGCCATGACGTTTCTCCATGTTCATCATCATAGTAACAGGGATACCACCGGCGATCCATTGATCAGCGGGAGCGGTCGTGTTACGTACGGAAGACATATAACCTGTCTTACCGGCGGCGATCAAGCAAGATGCCGTGTAACCCAAAGAGTAGCAGTAGTCCGCGTCGTAATTAGAAGGAGCGGCGCAACGACCCTCGTAACCGAAGAAGTGGTGTTGTGCGGCGAACTTGCCTACGTACTTGCCCTCGGCTTTCCACTCAGCCAATTTCTTGCCAACCATCTCAGACAATAACTTCTCAGTCTCGATCAAAGAAACCTGTACGTTTCCGTGCGGGTCACGATCCAAAGACAACTGACGAGCTACGCCCTCCGGAAGAGAAGCGTACAGATCAGAGTTCTCCTTCGTCAACTTGCTGATGATATAAGCACGTTGCTCGCTCTTCTTGATCATCTTGAACTCTGCGTCGTGCTTAGCCAAGAAGTCGTTCAACTCGGCAATCAAGCGCTTCATAGCCGGAACGAACTCGATCAAGCCCTCAGGGATCAATACCGTACCGAAGTTATTACCCTCGGCGGCACGCTTAGCCACGATACCAGCCACGTAAGTAACGATATCGTCCAAAGACATATTCTTCTCCTCAACCTCCTCGGAGATGATACAAACGTTCGGTTGAGTCTGCAAAGCGCACTCCAAAGCGATATGAGAAGCGGAGCGACCCATCAATTTGATGAAGTGCCAGTATTTCTGGGCGGAGTTACAGTCACGTTGGATGTTACCGATTACCTCGGAGTAAACCTTACAAGCCGTGTCGAAACCGAAAGAGGTCTCGATCTGGGCGTTCTTCAAGTCACCGTCGATCGTCTTCGGGCAACCGATTACCTGTACGCCGGCGCCGATAGCCTTGTAATACTCGGCCAATACGCAAGCGTTCGTGTTAGAATCGTCACCGCCGATAATAACCAAAGCCTTGATATCAAGCTCTTTCAAGATCTGAAGACCTTTATCGAATTGCTCTTTCGTCTCTAATTTCGTACGACCGGAACCGATCATATCGAAGCCGCCCGTGTTACGGTACTCGTCGATAATATCAGCCGTCAATTCCATATATTTATGATCGATCAAACCGCCCGGGCCCAAGATGAAACCATACAGACGAGAATCCGCGTTGTGAGCCTTGATACCATCGAACAAACCAGCGATCACGTTGTGACCACCGGGAGCCTGACCACCGGAAAGGATCACACCAACGTTCATGACAGGCATAGCCTTCTCCTCGTTACTCTTCTCGAATGTAACGATCGGCATTCCGTAAGTGTTCGGGAACAATTTCTTGATTTCTTCCTGATCGGCTACTGATTGAGTATACTCGCCGTCAACGGCTTTCACTGCACCTTTCAACGCAGCGGGTACCTTCGGTTGGTAAGCTGCTCTTGCGATTTGTAATGCACTCTTTGTCATTTCTTAATTGATTTATTTAGAAATTATTTGATACGTGTTCAAAAGTGACGCGAATATAAGGAAAAAAATCCGTATTAATAAAAGAGAAGGGGGATATGTTCATTCAAAATAGCATCGAAAAAAACTTCCGGGAAATCACTGGTAAACTTGCCCTCATCATTATAACCGATCAACCTTCAACAAGAAGAGGGTGTGTCACCATGAAGTGAACACGAGAAAACAGGTAGCTTACTGTATATTTTACTTGACTATTTTTTACCCGGTCGTGTTTTTCCAAAAACACGTACGTAATTTTCAAGAAACACGTACGTGTTTTACTCAAATCTCCATCATAATTTATATCCATCTAATTATAAGCCAGTTATAAACCATTTCAAACAAATGCTTTATTGTATTTTTTTAATCCGTTTACTCTGTAGGCTACTTCAATGGCACAATAGAGTAAACTATTCATCAACTTGCACCTAATTATCACAAAAGACTTCGTATATTTACACCTTCTATTAACGTTAGTTAATCACAAAATTCGATGCGAAAAAGCCCTCTTGCACTCCTATTATCGCTTATCTGCCTGATCTCGTCTCATAACGAGATACAAGCGCAAGGACATCCCCCGACAGATTCATTGCGACAACGGGCCGCAGCGAGCGTGGGTAAGGAAAAGCATGATCTACTGATGCGTATAGCCATGTCCACCAACGATATCGCCGACTGGGACGCTACGCTCAACGACGCTATCGACCGGTGCGACACCCCGGCCATCTGCCGATCAAGGCTGAATCGCATACAATGCCTCTTTAATTTCTACTCCGTGGATTCGGCTATCATCGAGGCACGAGAGAGCCTTCCTTTTATATTGAATGCCAAGCAATACAGTTTCTACTTCTCCACCTATAATACTTTTATATCCGGATTGTTCAAGCAAAGACGGTTCGACGAGGCCCGTGAGGAAGCCACAACCATGTTCGAGACGGCGCAACAGGTTAAACAACCGGTAGGCATGACGATGGCCTTGCAGGTACAAGGCAGCATGTATTATAAACTCGGCTTGTACGACCAAGCCCTCACCTCGCTGGAAAAAGGGATCGCTATATGCCCCACTTACGAGAATGGCGAGAACCAAGTACTCTACATCTCGGCCGTTCTTTACGAATGGCTCTTCATGACCGCCCTGAAGGTAAACGACACGGAACGCATATCCCGTTACGCCGACAGCTATGCCGCCCTCGTCAACTGGAGGGACGAGCATGGGAAAGTGGATCCTACCGGACATTATCCTGTCACCTCCCGCTCTCTCCAAGCCTTCTCTTTCCTAAAGAAAGGGCAAATAAAAGAGGCAAGACGATTGTTGGATGAGGCAGTCCGGTTTATTCATCCCCAAATCCCGGCCAACGCCTATGAGCATTTTTACGAAGCTCGCCGAGAATTACGGGAAATGACAGGAGATTACCAAGGGGCTATCAAGGATATGGATATCCTGTTAGCTGCTCATGAGGGCGACCTATCTTTCTATATGGACGATTTGTTGAAGAAAGCGGAACTTCTGGCTCATTCCGGAGATCCCCGGTCCTGTATATCTCTCTATCATACGTATATACAGGCGAAAGACTCGGTAAACCGGTTGGATATCGCCTCTCGGATGGATCAACTACGGACTATTTACGAGGTAGACCGGCTCAACCAAGAGAGGCAATACGCAAGGAACTGGATGTTCGCCGCCTTTACCGGTTGCTTGCTCCTTGTCCTTTTGCTAGCGGGATATATTATCTATTCCCAACGCCTAAAAGCGAAGAACCAAGTACTCTACAGACGCATACAGGAACAGATCCGGCAGGAGAATAAGGCGGTGGAAACCATTAAGCAAATACCCGAGAACGATCTTTCCCGGGAATTACGTTTATTCATAAACTTGAACGAGTTATTGGAAAAAGAAAAGCTATACACCGATCCCACCTTGAACCGGGATGATCTGGCACAACGTTTGGGGACCAACCGTACCTACTTGATGGAAGCCGTACGTACTTACGGCGGGAATATGACCGTCCGCGAATATATTTATGACTTTCGTCTAAAGCATGCCGCCGAACTGCTCTCCTCTCCCTCCGCCCTCTCGATCGATCAAATATGCTATGATTCCGGGTTCGCTTCCCGCTCGGTATTTTACCGCCTTTTCCGACAGAGCTATGGCCTGTCTCCTAACGAATATCGAAAACTTGCGGAGAAAGAAAAAGAAAATTAAAATACTATATTTCAAAAACTTGCGCCACACGGACAAATGTTTTGCGCCACACGGACAGCTTTTAGGATTACTATTCGCATATTGAAGCGATATCTGTTAATCCTAAAAGCAAGCTATATATGAAGACAAATTATTTTTTTCTCCTTTTCTTTCTTTTGATTCTGATGGGATGTTCGGATGACAAAAACATTCCGGATATCCCGGCCTCCACAGAGGACACCTATGAAGGAGTACACGATCTGATCAGTTTCACGAAAGAAACCGAAGATTTCACGTATGGAGACCTGACTTTCCACATCAAGACTCCCGACGGGAACATTATCCAACGGAAAGCCAAGCACCGGCGATTATCCGGGACTTCCCTATTCACTATGGAAAAAGGGCTGAAGGAGGGTAAATACCAGCTACTATATATGGAATATACCATCCAATCGGATTGCCCGGACATTGACGGGCGGAATGGGGAGTTCGGCATGGGGTGCTACATTACCGTCAGTGAGAATGGGATCTCCACCGAAACCAACCGTGACGAGCGAATCGGCCTGTATGGGAACGGTACGCCGGAAGATCCGTACCGGATAACCTCTGCCGATGATTTGGCGAAGATACAAGAAGCGATCCTCAACTTCCACAACAATGGTAACCTTGTTAATTCCTCCACCTGCTTCGAACAACAAAATGACATTAGCATGGCCAACTATAATGACCAATGCGGCTGGGAGGGCAACTGGTACCAGATCGGATTATCAGCCAGTTATCCTTTCACGGGCTATTATGACGGCAACGGCTATACGATCCGGGATTTGAAAATGTTAGATAAAAACGCCGTGGGCGCTAGTTTGTTCGGCTTCGTAAATCAAGCCATCATCTCGAATCTCACCATCGAGAAAGCCACCATAACCGGCTATGGAGCGCTATCGGCTATCGTAGGAGCCGTTACCACCAAGGGGGGAAGCATCAATAAGACATTTATAAAAGGGTGCGTAGTAAAAAAATCCACCATCGAAAGCCGTAGCGATGGCGTAGTCACGGACGGCATGGCCATAGGCGGGATCGCCGGCATGGTAGACCCGAACGTAAATCTCTGGATAGATTCCTGCTCAGTAGAGGATTGCACTATAAACGGGGCGATCGCCGTAGGAGGAATCCTTGGCGGAGGAACAGTGTACTCAATGACACAAATCACGAACTCCCACAACCGGAATACCAAGGTAACCGCATCTTACAATTGTGCCGGAGGAATCGTTGGGTACGCCGATACGCTCTATGTATATTCATGCAGCAATAATGGCACTATCAAAGGTGCCGCATCCACAACCGCTCCTCCCGGAAACCTTCCTGCCAATTCTATATATAATGTAGGAGCGGGCGGGATCGCCGGAGGAAGTGGATTGAGCACCATCATTTCCAGCCGAAACAGCGGGACGGTGCAAGGAAGCAGGGGCGTAGGGGGAATTATCGGAAGCACACTGGTAACTACCCAGCCGAAAACTTATTATAATAACACGTTTATCGGTTTTTGCTCGAACTCGGGGAATATAAACGGCGACAGTTATATAGGAGGATTATGCGGTGAGGCGCAACTTGGCGCTTATAAATCGTATAATGAGGGTATGATCGAGGCTAATTCATCCTTCGCTGGTGGAATTTTAGGATTCGCTCCCTTGGCCTCCATCACCAACACGGCGAATTTCAATAAAGTAATCGCCTCCTCTTATAGCGGAGGAATAGCCGGTTCCATCCTTGCCGGCTCGTTGGGTATTAACACGAATCTGGGGGAAGTAGCCTCCTACCATGAATATGCCGGTGGTATGATAGGAAGGGCAGGGAATACGCTTGCCATGAACTATTGTTCCAATTTCGCACCGATATCAGGTTCCTCATACCTCGGTGGTATGATCGGCGAGGTAGGCGACGCAAGGAAATGGACGATCATGGACGGCGTATCCTTGGGGTTTGCCACATTCGAACTAGCGTCTACTCTTGTCGGATTTGTCCCTTTCGCTAAAATCGTGGGAGAAAGCGGAGAAATCCTTGTTAACTGCGCCCTTACAGTACTTAGCCTCGTCTTAAATGATATCGATATTTTATCAGAAGGTTTTAGCGTATTCGGGCTTATTTCACACGGTCATCCGGAGATTATAGAAACAGAGAGGCTGAAAGGTGTCATTACCCATGATATCGCCATGTTGGAATCAGATATGGACACGAAACTGGCCAATAAAACAGACAACCTATCGTTCGCAAGTATCAAACTGAGGAGCAAAGATATGACAAATAGGTTCATGTCTAATCGAAAGACATTAACAGAATGGTTCGAAAGTGGGACAAACCACCAGATTTATAGTGATGCGATGAATTATAAGAGAGGGTTGCTCTCCAAACAGATCCTTAAAAGCAAAAAAAACGAAGAAGTTCTACATACGGTTGTCAGTGGTGTTTGTTGCGCGGTCAATTCAGCCTTGCTTTTTGTTACAGTTATCACTTTCCCCGAAGGTGTTCCCGCTGTAGCCTTGATGGGAGGTGCGCTAGCGTTAGTCAGTTTCGGCAATTCGGTTTCGGCCACTCTTGATGATTTCGTGGAAAACTCCGTCGTTATCACACAATGCTTGAACGCCGGAGAGATTGGCCAATATAGCAGCGGAGGCTTGGTAGGCCAACTTCAGCAAAGTTGCCTTATCTCCGATTGTATAAATATGGGACGCTCAAATAAAAGAGCCAATGCCATAATTGGAGTTGTCAATCAAAACGTAACGGTAAGTAGAAACTTGAATGTCGGGGAGAATTGGCATCTTTTCGCACCTCCCGCATCCGTTTCTTATTTTGGGAATTACTGTATGCTGGGCACTGTAGAGCAACCGAATCCTGTGATTATGAACATATTCTGCTTACAAGACTTAAAGTCGGAAAAGACCTTTACTGGATGGGACTTTGATGTAAAATGGGAAATACCATCCAACGAAACAGGTAGCTTTCCGATCCCTAAGAAATCCGAGATGCAATTTGATAAACCTAATTTATAAATAAACGAACAAACAAACATGAAAACATACACTAAAACAATATGGAATATATGCGCATGCATGCTTATCATCTTGCTCGGCGGATGCGCGGACGATGACATCATACGAAACGACTGCGGATCGACCTTGCAAGAGACAGAATCTCATCTAATAAGCACGTTCTCCTTGCCGGAAGGCAAAACTCCCATACAAGATACGAGAGAACAGATCTTTTTCCAGTTGAGATCGCTGAGCGATAACTCCATACAGCTCATGGAAGGTAAGATCCGGAAAAACGCGGGGATTCTTTCCTGTGAAATGTTTATCCCCAATAATCTGGTATTAGAAGATGGAGACTATATACTTTGGTTAAAATTCGATGAAGAAGGCAGCGTCTATCCACTAAGCTATCATCTGACATTCCGTGACAAGATGGTCAGTATGGTACGTGATACTAAATATATTTACGAGATGCTGAATGGCGAAGGTACGGAAGAAAATCCTTATCTGATTACTTCCACCAACGATTTCGCCTATCTCGTGTCTCAATTAGCCACGTACGACAGTAATTACGGATACGGGCAATTCTTCAAGCAAATAGCCGACATCAAAGCTCCTATCCCCAATTGCCTGTATCAAGGCAACGCTTATAAAAGCGCCCCGTTCGCGGGAAACTACGACGGTGATTCCCATAAGATACTAAACCTAACCTATCTCGGGACGAACGGCGGAGAGCAAAGCGACGCAATCGGGCTTTTCTCCATTTTACACGACGGGGCAGTGATCCGGAATCTTGATATAGAAGGAGCGGATATAGAGTATCCGGGGAATTGTTGCGGATTGCTTGCGGGAGTAGCTAACGGAAATATACGAATCGAGAATATAACCTTAAACGGGAATATCAAGTCCACGAAGGATAAGGTTGGCGGTTTAATAGGCTATATCGAGGGCAACGCCCAGTCGTTGGCACAAATCAGTATCCGGAATGTGCGATTGGGCGTCTCATTCTCGGAATCCGGCAGCTCTTATATCGGAGCGTTGATCGGCTGGGCCGAGAACGCTTCCATTCAAGTGGAGGATATCAGTAGCGACGGGATTTTCAAAAACTTGAGAGGGAATAATCATGTGGCCGGTCTGATCGGGAAATTATATGGTCAAATCGATGCCAGAAAAATTAAGCTGCAACATACCACCTTAAACGATTTCCCGATATCCGGAAACCAGAACGTAGGCGGATTGATCGGTGAGGCATTCTTACAGGCGGCATCCAATTTCAAAGACATAACCATCGACATGCCGATCAAAGGTAGCTCCTATGTCGGCGGATTGATCGGTCAGATCCGGTCGGAAACCCCTACCAATATCCTCATCGCCATCGAGAACTTCCAGTTGTCCAATCCGGCAAATCGGTCTCAAATCCAAGGGGGTAGTTATGTGGGTGGAATGATCGGATATTCCCACAAAACACACGCTAACGCATTTACGATAGAGCTTAAAGGGGAATCCTTGTTTCATGCCTCGATAACCGGGCAGTCTGTTATAGGAGGTATTTTCGGTTCTTTAGATGATACCCAAATACAATTTACCCCGGCCTCACGATTGTATATGGATAATGAATCCCTTGAAGCTTCTTCAGGGATTTGTGGCACTTTAGCCGGAGCCTTATCTTACCAAGAACCGGGGAAAGAAATTCTTTTGGATCCGGAAATATTGGTGATTAATCCCAACATCAAAATAAAAGGAGGAAATAACGTAGGAGGAATCATCGGAAAATTATATAATGGGACGTTGACAGGAACCTATACCCCCGAATTCAGTACCACGAACGTAATCGTGAGCAAGATTCCACGACCTATTTTCCCGGGTAACATAAATTCGGAAAAACCCTATCGAGAAAATGCCGCTTCTATTGGAGGAATTGTCGGATATGCCGATAAATCTACTCTCAGAAGACTCTTCACGCAACCTTCCATTTACGGCAGAAGTACAGTCGGAGGAATCATCGGATATGCGAGCGATACTCAAATATCAGATTGCGGCGTGAAAACAGAAACATTTAATAATGGGAATAATAGCGCCATTATGGTAGGAGGAATTATCGGACAAGCATCGTGCTCATCCCACTGTGAGTTTTCCAATCTAGTAAATTACAGTAATATCTCCTCAGGATCCAATTATATCGGAGGCATTTTCGGGAGTATGGTAGCGGGAACTAGCGTAAAGATCAATAAAGTCGTGAATTTAGGTAAGATATCAGCCACAAATAACGTAGGCGGTATCATAGGGAAAACTTCAGGAAAAGACATAGAGGTTTATGACGCAGCTAATTTCGGCGTAATCCAAGGTATCGCAGGAGATAAAGAATGCGGAGTGGGCGGTATAGCCGGTGCCGCCGAGGATGCCATTACAATTTATAAATCCGTTAACCACGGAAATATCACCATAAACAGGAATGCCAAGTATTATGGAGCAGGAGGTATCTTGGGGTATGTGAAGCAAGGGGGAGCACATGTCCGTTACTGCTGTAACCGGGCAAATATAGACTATCCGAAAGATAAAGAAGACAGCCATGGCATTGGAGGTATCGTGGGTAGCATAGAAAAGGCTAACGATAACGACGACAGTTACGTACTGGATTGCTACAATATGGGAGAAATCAACGGACAGCAAAAAGCGACCAGCACGCTTGGTACCGACTACCGGGGAGGGATCGTAGGAAACCTCGGAAGCCACGGGAGATGTTACCGGGCCGTGAACGGGGGTTATGTCCGCTTTGGAAACGCAGGTGTCGGATACGGCAACAAGAAGAACCTGACACATATCTATATCTCGCCCGGTACAGGCAAAGACTTTGGGGCAACGTCTATCCCTCTACCAATCAGAGAAGATAAAAATATTTACCAAGGATTCGACTTCACGGGAGATCATGATCCAAACCGGCAACCGGTCTGGGTTCTGGGTGGCACATATAGCTCGGAGAATAAAATGCTACCCTACTTGCATTCAGGAAAATGTTATTTCCAATTCGCAAAATATGCCCCATAAAATACACCCTCTTTAATACACTCTATATATATCCATACCGGGCGCGAACTATTCATCGGTTTGCGTCCGGTTTTCACAAAAGACTTCGTATATTCGCGAAGTCAATATTCCATATTTTAATACATTACTTACATAACACAAATACAAAATGAAAAAGTATCTTATTCTTGCCGCATCAGCCCTGCTCCTAGCCGCATGCAGCGAAAAACCGGGTTACGAGATCAACGGTACCGTAGCGAACACCGATCTAAACGGAAAATACGTTTACCTGTATGAATATGGCGTACAAGACGCCGCCCCAATGGATAGCGCATTGGTGCAAAACGGTACGTTCACGTTCAAAGGAACACAGGATGCCCCTGCCCTACGCAAACTCGCCTTCGCCGAGGATGTCGTGGAACCCAAACGTGCCGCTTCCGGCGAGAATGCCCCTTTCACAAGCATATTCGTATTGGAAAATGGTAAATTACAGGCTATTCTTGATGAGGCAGCTTCCGCCGTTTCTGGAACACCGGAGAATGACGGATTGAAAGCCCTGCAAGCACAAATGAAGACTTTGCGTGCGGATCTGGAGAAGCTTTCCGCCGACATGAAATCAGAGGATAAGGAAGTCGTAAGCGCCGCCGAGAAGAAATATGACGAGATCGACCAAAAGGTAACCGATGCCGTCAAGACTTACATATTGAATAATACGACCAAGCAATCCGCCGCCAAGTTATTATACGATTTCCGTTATAGCTTGGACGAGGCGGCCCAGAACGAGATTATCGCCAAGGCGGACTCCGCTTTCAAGGCCGTTCCGAACATCGATAAGCTCATGGCTCACCTAGATGTACTGAAAACCGTAGCCGTAGGCAAGAAGTTCGTGGACTTCGAGATGGCCGACCCGAACGGTAAGACGCACAAGCTATCCGAATTCGTTGGTAATGGCAAGAACATCGTATTGATCGATTTCTGGGCAAGTTGGTGCCCTCCTTGCCGCCGGGATATGCCGAATTTGGTAGCCGCTTACAAGAAATACAAGAACAAAGGTTTCGAGATCGTTGGCATCTCCTTGGATAGCAAGGCAGACGCATGGGCGAAAGGCGTAAAGGACCTAAATATCACATGGCCCCAACTCTCCGACTTGCAAGGCTGGAAAAACTCCGGTGCCCAACTATACGGGGTAAACAGCATCCCTCACACCGTATTGGTGGATAAGGACGGAACGATCATCGCCAAGAACCTACATGGCGAGGAGATCGACGCTAAACTTCAAGAAATATTGAAATAATAATAACAATAACACGATATGTCCGCCCAAATCACGTTAAACTGGACGAAGGACTCGACTTTCGAGACCTTGCTGGACGGCCATAAGGTTACGATCGACACAACAGCCGAGAACGGGGGTAATAATGAAGGCCCCCGTCCCAAGGCTTTAATGCTGGTCGCCTTGGCCGGATGCAGCGCAATGGACGTAATCTCCCTTTTCCTTAAAATGAGAGTACGTTTCGACAAAATCTCTATCGACGTAACCGCAGAGACTTCGGATACGATCCCGATGGTATATACCGCATTCCACGCTACATACCATATCGACGGGAACATCGGGGACGCCGCCAAAATAGAGAAAGCGATTCGCCTTTCACAGGAAAAATACTGTGGCGTAGGACTTATGATGAAAAAGATAGGCCCGATTACCTACGATATCTTACTGAACGGCGAACCGCTTAAACCACAAAAACATGAAGATTAGAAAACAGTTCTTACTTTTATTTATCTCTACCAGTCACTTGTTCGTATATGCGCAAAACACGGAACCTTCAATGTTTACGAAAGAGGCTAACGAACAAGTGGTGAAATCACTCCCATTTGAAAACAAACAAGATTTTGAAGACGCTACCCGTGGCTTTATCGCCACGATAGACGAACCTTCCATTATCGACGAGACAGGAAAAGAGGTGTATGGATTAACTGTCTGGGATTTCCTGCGTCAAGAGGCTCCGGCATCCGCCAACCCTAGTCTTTGGCGACAAGGGCAACTCAACCGCATACACGGCTTATTTGAGGTATTACCCGGTAAAATATACCAGATACGAGGATTCGACCTCGCAAATATGACGTTTATCCGTAGTGATAACGGTTGGATCGTCATAGATGTATTGCTCTCGAAAGAGACGGCCCTAGCAGGTTATAATCTTCTGAAGAAACATGTAGAAAATCTTCCGGTCAAGGCGGTTATCTATACGCATCCTCATGTGGACCATTTCGCGGGAATAGACGCTATATTGGAGAACGCCCCCAATAAGCCCGAAACGATCGAGATCATTGGCCCCAAGGGTTTCTTTGAAGATGCCGTCAGCGAGAACCTGATGGCGGGTGTAGCCATGGGGCGAAGAGCGACCTATATGTATGGCCGCAGTCTACCTAAAAATGAGAAAGGAAATATAGGTACTGGTTTAGGACAAACTACCGCGGCAGGAACTACGGGCTTGGTCCCTCCTACCCGTGAGATATCCGAGGAGGGCGAGACTTTACGAATTGATGGTGTCGAGATCGTATTCATGTCCGTACCCGGCGCCGAGGCTCCCTCGGAAATCATGATGTACTTCCCTGGGATGAAAGCTTTCTGCGTAGCCGAGGAAATCAACCGTACCCTGCACAACCTGCTGACCTTACGAGGGGCGAAGGTCCGGAACGGCCAATTATGGAGCAAATATATCGACCGGGCGATCACGGAGTGCGGCGATCAGGTAGAGGTATCCTTCTCTACCCACCATTGGCCGACTTGGGGCAATAAGAACATCGTCGCTTACTGGGAAAAGCAGCGGGATCTATATCGCTACTTACACGACCAGACACTTCACCTCGCCAATCAAGGATATACACCTCGAGAAATAGCAGAGATGATTAAATTACCAAGCTCTATCGCCAACGAGTTCGCCAACCGGGGATATTATGGAACCGTTAGCCATAATGTAAAAGCCCAATATCAAATGTATTTCGGCTGGTTCGACGGCATCCCCGCCCATCTGAACCCACTCCCGCCGGTAGAAGAAGGTAAAAAATACGTAGAGGCTATCGGAGGAGAGGACGAGATAATGAAAAAGGCACGAGAGGCATACAATCAAGGAGAATACCGTTGGACGGCTACTTTGCTGAACCATCTCGTTTTCGCTAATCCAAAGCATAAACCCGCCCGCCAATTACTTGCGGACACGTACGCTCAATTGGGCTACCAAGCGGAAAGCGGTCCGTGGCGTAATTTCTACCTGACCGGAGCTATGGAACTGACCGAAGGCATCGCTGGTAAAGGCAAGTCCAACTCAAACCGGGCACGTATGTCCCAGAACCTAAGTCCCGAAATGCTATTCGATTTGCTCGCTATCCAAATAAATGGAGAAAAAGCGGCCGATAAAGACTTAATAATAAATATTATCTTAACCGATACGAACGAACAGGCCACCTTGATCTTAAAGAACGGCGCCTTATCGAACCGTATCGGCAGGCTCCATCCGGCCCCTACCGTAACTTTGGAAGGAGACAAACAAGTCATTTACGCAAGTCTCATGCAGCCGGAGAATATAGCGGCAAATCTGCAAGCCCATAAGTTATCGGTAACCGGGAAACTTGAAAGCCTAAAAGAGCTATTCTCCACTTTAGAGGCTCCGGACGCTTATTTTAATATCATCGAGCCTTAAACCTTTCCCGCCTCTTGCATGACACACTGAAAAACGATACATTGAAAGCCAATGTATTGAAGGCCGATACATTGTCGGCGGAATCGGTGAAGAAAAAGAAACAACCCCTGGACGCTCCCGTTGTATATTCTGCCAATGACTCTATTGTCTTTACACAAGGAGGATTTGCCCATTTGTATGGAGATGGAAAGGTGAACTACGAGAGCATCGAACTGGGAGCCGAAATTATCACCATGAACATGGACAGCAGTACGGTCTATGCCCGTGGAGTGATCGACTCTGTGGGAGTGGAGAAGGGGATACCGGTGTTTAAGGATGGAGAGACTCCTTATGAAACGAAGGCTATCCGGTATAACTTCAAGAGTAAAAAAGGATTTATCAATAACGTCGTTACCCAGCAGGGGGAAGGCTACGTGGTAGGTAACAATGCGAAGAAAGGCGCAAATGATGAACTGTTCATGGAGAATGGACGATATACGACCTGCGACCACCACGATCATCCGCACTTCTATATGCAGTTGACCAAAGCCAAGGTCCGTCCTAAGAAAAATGTGGTAACGGGGCCGTTTAGTTATTGCTGCTGGTTATGACCATACAGTATTATTACCAGAACATGATGGTTTATATACTTTTGCACAAGC
>ENA-USUK01000716-USUK01000716.1-human-gut-metagenome-genome-assembly--contig:-NODE-716-length-26352-cov-8.121294_pt1 | contig 26352 bp, 17 predicted proteins | sample MGYA00250062_ERZ773400 | MGnify/ENA primary metagenome ERZ773400 (study PRJEB29103, sample SAMN06111961) | human gut metagenome | biome: human gut; feature: ankylosing spondylitis patient; material... | reverse complement strand
GATACATCTGCATTACTGTAAAAAAGGACCACCAAAGCCTGTTTCCAGGAATGGTGATCCTTCATGAAATACTTATATAACTATTCTTTTATGTAATTTATTTTCTCGTCATCACACGATTTTCTACCGCTGCAGTCATCGGAACTTCCGCTGTTACTGATGCATTCTCGATTTCCACAGAATAGGTCTTGTGGATCAGACAGTTGATCGGATCTTCTGTCGTGATGACCAGTGCCAGACTATGTCCAGGCTCTACCGTATATCTTGTCGCATTCAGATAAATATGGTAATCATGGTATTCACCCTTTTTCAGTTCGATACTGTTCTGTGCTGTCTCCGGTTCATATCCTGCTTCCGGATTGCACAGATCTGCAAATGCCCGTGTGATCACACGGTATTTCTTATGTACAGTAGCAAACTCCGCTTCATTCCATGCCGGAACCTCTCCTCCGCTGATAATTCCGCCTTCTTTTACCACATTGACCGGAATTGTATTTCTCTGCGGATCTACAGACTGAATGCTGTCAAATTCTTCATCGCACACGTCACAAAGAAGAAGAGTAAGCTTCACATCATCCATACGTCCTGACATTTCATGCATTCCAAGCTTCATCGTCAGAGTATCTGCATCATTACTGTTTACCGGATTGAAATCTGCTTCTGCATCTCCATCTTTTAACGCTGCTCTTAATCTTACGCAGGTTGTTCCCTGTAATGTCACTGCCTCTTTAAATGGATCCGTCACATAACGCTGTGCCATATTGCTTGATCTCACACCCATCACATCATCGAAGTTCTCTGCACTGACACCCGCTGCTTCCCAGTCTGTATCGATTACAGTTGTTCCCTGTTCTTCGCATGTAAGATTCATCTTATATGCTGTCTCCCAGGAATCTGCTGTCTCCCATTTTCTCTGGTCATAGTTCATCTGCACCAGGATTGCCGGTCTGTTCTCTGCACCATTTTCGACTCCGTATAAATAATGAGAAATCCATTCATTGATAATATCATCATAGAATTTACCATCCACAAGGTTTTCATTTATTACTTCTTCCATGATTTCTGTACCTCTAACACTTTATTAAATTCTTCCGGCATTTCCTGAATCATATTTTCATCCCCTATGATAGGGACAAGGTCTTCCTTCATAAACACCGGAATGCCGAGCTTATGTGCCTGGTCCGCCAGAGACCATGCCCATTCCGGCTCCGTATGAATCTTCCTGCTCTGAGCTCCGGTCATGGTGCCGACAACGATCCAATTGATTCCGGAAAGGTCAACTGTGCCGGGATCGTCGAATAACGGCTCAAAGGTAACATGGTAATGTTTTGCTCTGACGTTTTTCCGAAGGGCGTCGATACGCCACAGTTCTGCTTTCCTCGTCACCGTAACGCCAAACCATGCGTTTTCCAGATCGGTATCAAAATCCAGCAAATCAGGTCGCTTGGTAAGGAACAGGAACTGATGCTGTGGATTTTCACGGATCTTTGCAAATACCTCGTCTCTCCATTCCGGCTTCCATCCGGAGAGATCGCTCATGCCGGTAAGAAGAAAGTTCTGCGGACGTTTCTTTTCCATCATCTTGAGCTTACCCGGAAAGAATTCAGGGTCAGCGAAGTCATCAATCATATGCCAGCGTTTCACGTTGTTGCGGGCATAGCAATATGTACACCCCACTGTGCAGCCAATGACGATATTCATGTTCTGAATCTGATCTTTGATACAAATACTCATGACTTCTGCCACTCCTCAAGATTCTTTCTGATGCGGTCGAGGCATTCCTCAAACCGGGTAATTTCTTCCTCTGAAAAACCTTTGTAGTAAATACTGCCCATCTCATCAGATACAGAATCGTACTCGCCCTTTAAGGCATGTGCTTTCTCAGTCAGAAACAGGAGTGTTTTCCTTTTGTCCGTTTCAGACTGAACACGGCTTATCAGCCCTTGATTTTCCATTCTTTCCAGCATCGTAGTAAGAGATGTTATCGCTAATCCGCATTTAGTCGAGAGTGACCTGATTGAGATACCATCCTCCTGCCACAGCACATAAAGAATACGTCCCTGGGCTCCATTAAACGCATCGATATTTTTTTCGCTGAGAATCTTCTCAAAAATCCGGTCACCAAGCTGTTTTATTTTGGTGACAAGAAATCCTCCATTTGTTTTCATGCAAAAGCTCCTATATAGTAGTTTATAAAATCATACTATATAGGAGCTTTATTGTCAAGAGCTTGTATGTTTGAATAGAGGTAAATTCCGATTTGTCAGCCTCATTCTATCGCATACTCGGTACATTTCCCGGCTTGCGTATCACAGCGGCAATGCAGGTATTCCACATTGCCGCTGTGATTTTCTTTTTAGCGTTCTCTGTCTGCGGATGATTTTTGCGGCTCCTCCTCGCCACGCTCACCGTCAACGATCTCGTTCTCTCTTTTGTCGAGATTGAGCATCGCATTCAGTTCATTTAGCCGTGCCGATTTGGTTTTCAGTTCTTCCTCCTGGGGGAATGGCTTCTGTACCTCTGCCTTCGCATTTTCAAGCTGAACCCGCGTATTCTCCAGTTGCTCGACACACGCCGCCGTTCGTTCCTCAAAAGCAGAGAGGGTGTTATCCAGTCGCTGAATGTTGCCGAAGATATCTGTTCCCAGCGTGACCGTATGCCGCAGCTGATGAATCAGCGTGATCTTATATTCTCGGCTGAAGGTGTCGAAGGACAGTTCCATATCGAAGCCTCTGTACTGGCCAATGGGAATCGGATCGGGGCTTGTCATGGACTTGCAAAGGCCGAGGATGGCATCACCGGCGGCCTTCTTTTCTCTTACCGTGCCGCCCGGCATAAACATCGGAGAGAAGCCGTCCTCGTTGGGCTCGGTATTTCTTTTGAGCTGGTCAATATCCGCTTTATAGCCCTCAATGCGCTGCTCCAACGACTTGATTTTCTGGGGAAACTCCTTCAAAATCTGATCCTCCAGCGAATAGCGCTGGCTCAGATGGTTGGCCTTGAGCAGCTTCAGACGGGACACATCAATGTCCAGATCCATCTTCTCCTTGATGTGGGGATTGCCGGCGCACAGCGCCTTGATTTCCGCATAGCTCAGGGCGGTTTCGTCAATGTCCTCCGCAGAGCGCACTGGGGATTTGCTGGTCATGATCTGCCCAATGAACTTCTGCTTGGATTCCACCAACTGATACAGGTAGCTGTCGAAGGTGTTCTCCGTGACATAGGTGTAAATATCGACCTCCTTGTTTTCGTTGCCCTGGCGGATGATTCGTCCTTCCCGCTGCTGCAGGTCAGACGGTCGCCACGGACAATCCAAATGATGAAGTGCCGCAAGCTTCGTCTGCACATTGGTGCCGGCTCCCATTTTCTGCGTGGAACCGATGAGCACACGCACCTGACCGGAGCGCACCTTGCCAAACAGCTCTTTCTTTTGCGCCTCGGAGTTTGCCGTATGGATATAGGCGATTTCCTCTGCCGGAACGCCCTTGGCAATCAGCTTGTTTCGGAGATCATCGTACACATTGAACTTGCCGTCGCCGTGGGGCGTAGACAGGTCGCAGAATACCATCTGTGTCGATTTCCGATCGGCGGTGCGCTGCCAAATATCAAAAACATTCTCCGCACACGCGCCCACCTTGCTTGTCTCGCTGTCGGGGAGCATATCGTTCATGAGCCGCTGATCCAAGGCAAGCTTTCTGCCGTCATTGGTGATGAGGAGCATGTTATCCACACTGGAATCCACCATCTTATTGCGGACACGCTCGGCTCGTTCTGAAAGAGAGGCCACCATTTCCTTTTGCGTTTCCGATGGCTTCAAAACAACGCTGTGGTAATGGGCCTCCGGCACGGGGAGCTTGAGCATATCCGCCGTTTGAATATCTGCGGTCTCCTTGAACATTGCCATGAGCTCCGGTAGATTATAGAACTTGGCAAACCTCGTTTTGGCGCGGTAGCCCGTGCCCTCCGGAGAGAGCTCGATGGCTGTCACCGTCTCACCGAAGGTGGAGGCCCAGGCATCGAAGTGGAGAAGGTCATTCCTGCGCAGCGCTCCGTACTGGAGATACTTCTGCATGGTGTACATCTCCACCATGCTGTTGGAGATGGGTGTGCCGGTGGCAAACACAACGCCTCTGCCGCCGCTCAACTCGTCCAGATACCGGCACTTCATATACAGGTCACTGGACTTCATGGCCTCGGTTTGGCTGATGCCGCCCACATTCCGCATTTTTGTAAATGCGGCGAGGTTTTTATAGTAATGCGCCTCATCGATGAAGATACGGTCAACGCCCAGCTCTTCAAAGGTCACAACATCATCCTTGCGGGACTGATCGTTGAGCTTGTCCAGCTTCTGCTTGACCGTTTTCTTGGTTCGCTCCAGCTGCTTGATGGAGAAATTATCTCCACGGTTTTTCTTCAATTCAGAAATGCCGTCCAGCACTTCATCCAGCTGTTGCTGCAGGATGGCACGCTGTCGTTCCAGGGACATGGGGATCTTTTCAAATTGGCTGTGCCCAATGATGACCGCATCGTAGTCGCCGGTGGCAATGCGCCCGCAGAACTTCTTGCGGTTCTTGGTCTCGAAGTCTTTCTTGGTGGCGACAAGAATATTGGCGGAGGGGTAGAGCTGGAGGTATTCGCTCGCCCATTGCTCTGTCAGGTGATTGGGAACCACGAACAGGCTTTTTTGACACAATCCCAGCCGTTTGCTCTCCTGCGCAGCCGCTACCATCTCGAAGGATAGCGATAGGTAATCCTTTGGGCGGGATATGCAGCCGCAGGCTGCATATCCGTTCCTCCAGATTTTCCCCCGCTCCAAACCGTGCGTGACAGTTTCCCATCACACGGCTTTCCATCGTCAGCACTTTTTATGACAATCTATACATCAAACAGATTTGCCCTTTAGAAAACGAGTTCCAGCATTTCTGCCATCACACGAAGTTTATTGAGCTTTGCCAACTGCTTTTTATCCAGGTTTAGCACTTTCAGATATTTTCGGATGGTGCGCTCATTACTGGAATGAATGAGAATGTGAACCACAGCGGAGACAATAATCAGGTTTTGGTAGCTGTCATTGCCCCCAAGCATCAACGGCTTTTTGTGGTGACAGTCCACTTGCTTTGCTTCCAGTTCCACACCGGAGACGGCACATTTTCCTTTCTGTGCAACATAGAGCGCAATGCGGTTATCGTTGTATTCCACACTTTGCTTACCGCATGGATTGTTCATCAGATGATAGAGTACTGCCATATTGATACCAGCAAGATTCTTATGAATCTCAACCCGTCCTTCTGGCGTGTACTTGTTTACCCGACTTTTCTTATCCATAGGTACTCTATGCTGAACATAGGCAATCGGGACGATGGCATGACCATTCAGATAACGCACCTCCCGGCTTGTGCCGTATTTCTCCTTGATATACCTGTTTGTGATTTGACCTTTCTTTTGCAGTCTGTGCTTCAATCTGTTGTAAAGGCTCTTTTTGACATCGAAAGCGATTTTGTGAAAGTCAATATTCACATGGGTTGCAATGCTGTAATAGTTATGAACGCCCATGACATAGGAGTTGTATTTCTGTATCAGACGATATTCCATTCCCGGGTCATAGGTCTGCCGTATCTGCCCAATAATTTCCTTGCTTTTCTCCCGGATTTTCTGCAATGCTTTATCCTTGATATGCGCTTCTACTACATACCTTGGTTGTCCATCTGGCTTCTTTCCTTTTGTTCGGGCTTTCAGCTTAAAGCCCAGAAATTCAGAGTAATGGCGTTTCAGATTTACGATCTTTGATTTCTCCGAGCTGATTTCCAGCCCCAGACGCTCTAATAGCCATTGTTTCGTAGCCTCGAACAGCTTGACTGCATCTGACCGCTTTTTGCAAAAGATTTTGAAATCATCTGCATAGCGGACAACATAGCACTCTTTCAGATTCGTGTAGTTACGCAGAGTACGGATGGTACTGCTTTTGTCGGGAGTTCCATTCGCATATATTCTGTGTACATAGTTCCTTTGGGTGGGCATTTCCTCCCACTGGCTGACAATCCACCAATCCAGTTCATTTAGAACGATGTTTGACAACAGTGGGGAAATGATACCGCCCTGTGGCGTACCCTTTTCGGGAAAACCGATTCCAGCCACTTCTGCCTTTAGCATGGCAGAAATGATAGACAGCAGCTTTTTATCCCTAATTCCGAGTGTCCACATCTGCTTCAGCAGTTTTCCGTGGTTCACATTATCAAAGAAAGACTTAATATCTATATCAATGACATAGTGGCAACCGACGTTCTGTATCATTCTCTCCGCTTGGGCAATGGCATTTTCCGCACTGTGGTTTGGTCTGAAACCATTGCTTCGCTTGAAGAATTTTGCTTCACAGATAGGTTCTAATACTTGCAGAATACATTGCTGAATGAGCCTGTCCATAATCGTGGGTATTCCGAGGGGACGGGTTTTCCCGTTATCCTTGGGTATTTCCACTCTGCGGACAGCATTAGGAATATACCAGTCCAGCTTGCGCTGAACATGGGCAACTAAGGCATTTTCGTTCCACTTGTTCAACTCGCTTATTGTTTTATTATCCACACCCGCCGTCCGACTGCCGCTGTTCTTTCGGATATTTCTATATGCCAACTTGATGTTTTCAGGGCGTTTTATCAGTTCCACAAGATTGCAGAACCGCTGCCCCTTGACACTTGCGGCATACAGTTCGTCAAGAACGAGCTGCATATCGTAGTATTCGGAGTTGCGGATTTTCTGTTTCTTTAAGGGTTTCTTCTTGTTTGCCAAAGTCAGGTACTTTCCTTTCTTTCGAGAGGATTTCGCTTTTCTTAGTCATACTCGAACCTTTGTGTCTGTATAGTTTTCAATTTATTGATTGCTGACGACTAATGGCCATCCCTCCACCGTATTTCTACGGCTTCAACGGTACTGCGCCATCTCTCTCAACTGGATAAAGGATTGTTATACGCAATACGCTTTCCAATCCAACACCTCATAGCCTGTAACCGGCTCCGTGTTCCAGCCTTTCCACGTTCCAATATTCCTATCTGTACATATCTGCCCTTAGGTGTCCCTCTGAGCCTGTATGCTGGGCGGTGCCTGTAACACCGCAAGGACTTTCATAGTAAAAATTCTTACTCATCCTCACATACTTCCGTAATCGGAAAGGAGCATTTCTGCTCCTGCGCCTTTTAGACCCGTACATTCGGGATTTCGTCAGTCATCCATGACATTCTGACCATAGGCAGTTTATAGACCTCCGGCGTATCATGCACATATCCCACCTCTGGGACACTTTCCACGGCATAACCCGTTTGGGTGCATTTCCGCCGACTTTAGCGAGCGTTATACCGCAATCCTTGTTACAGAGGACTGCCGCATATCGCAGTTTATAAGGTAGGCGTTTCAGGGCGTTACCCCATCATTCCACCTATCGGAATATTAGTTCTCCAAGTCTTTTCAGGGACTCCTTTCAAATCCCGATTCTATTGTTAGCTGACTTGTGCGTAACCTTTTCAGTTACGAACGTGTCGCACTCTTCCCAGCCCCCACTACATGGGCAAGCAGGGTGTTGCCGCCGTAGAGGATATGGGCAATGGCATTGACCTGATGCGGCCTCAGTGTAATCTCCGGGTTGATTCCCACAAAGTTCAGGTGGCTGCCGTCATACTCACGGGGGCGAATGCTGTTGAACTTCTCGTTATACAGCTTGGTTAGCTGCTCCCGGCGTTCCGGATCGCTCCATATCCAGTCTGCAAAGGCCTGCTTAATAAGCTCCTGCTTGCCCTGTGCGATGGCGGTTTCTTTCTTGTTGAGCACAGCCGTTTTTCTGCCGTTTCCGTCCTCGATGTAGTCAAAGATTCTTACATCTCGGAGGTTCAGTGTTTCCTCCATGATCTTATAGCCATTAGCTCTGCCGGTGCCGTAGGTGTTGTGGGCTTTTACATTGCTACGGTCATAGGATTTCCCCTCCACATTCCATTCGCCGGTGTACTGCGCGTAGTGAACATGGATGTTCCACTGGCAGTAGCGTGGGGTGCTGAACAGTTCAAACATGAACTCCTCAATGATTTCCGGAGGCAGCCATGTTGCGCCCAACCTTACGGAAATCTCACTTGCCGTCAGGTCAACCGGCTGCACCGCCTCAAGCGCACGGACATTCTCTCCGTAATCCTCGGGGTAGAGCTCCGCACTCCGCTTTGCCCAACGGAGCTTTTCACGGACATTGCCGGAGAGATATTCATCGGCAGGGAGATACTTCGGCTTGCCGTCCTCTTCGCTTATGTGCATGGGGTTGAGGAAAATAACACCCTTCAAATCCTCAAACAGCTCCTGCTCGGTTTTGGCGGTGAGCTGCGACATATATGGCATGTCGATTCTCGCTTTTTCCGCAAGAGACAGAGCATAGGCCTCGGAAGCCGTGTCAACCGACTGCACCGTTACCTTCTGCTTGATGGTTCGTTTGGAGAACATATCTGCCTTGCGGAGGAAGTTGCCCTCATCATCCAGCACCTCCAGCGAGGCAAGCAGGCAGTAGGAGCTGTCGGAATTGAAAGCCGAATTGTTGGCTCTTGCGCTGATAAGCCCATATTTTTTGCTGAAATCATCATAGAGGCGATTGAGTTTTTCCTGCTCTGCCTTGATATCGGCATCGGGATAGTCCTCCGTCTGGTACTCAATCAGCGTCCGGACACAATCACGGATAGCAATCATGCCTTTGATGCGGCTTTCGGCAGTCGCGGAAACATCCACGGGATTCATGCGGCTGTTTTCACGGTAATAAATCTTGCCGTCCACCACCGTGAAGCTGAAATTGCGCACATCGGGGTCAGCGGGAATAGAAAGGTCCTCATCCTCCGCTTCAAGATCGTCGATTTCAAATTCGGTAATCTCGGCATGAATGTTCTGGATGGCATCTCGCAAAAGATCGCCAAGCTCTGCATTTTCATAAGCAATACAGGCGGACTCCATGCCGTGAGGCCCGCTGACCATCTGCATGTCGCCCAACACCATTTCAGGGTTGTCCACAAAATAGGCGTTCATCCGGATGCCATTGGCGTCGGTGGCTAGATGCACCCAATCGGGCTCAATATCAATCAGACGGTCTCTCTTCTGGAGAAAGATAATGTCCGATGTGACCTCTGTGCCGGCAGCGGCCTTGAAGGTATCATTCGGCAGCCGGATAGCGCCGAGCAAGTCGGCTCTCTGCGCGATATACTTTCGAACATTGGGATTTTCCTTATCCAGCGTACCCTTTGAGGTAATGAAGGCGATCACGCCGCCGGGTCTCACCTTATCCAAAGTGCGGGCGAAGAAATAGTCGTGAATGAGGAAGTTTTGCTTGTCATAGCGCTTGTCGGGTACCTTGAACTGCCCGAAGGGGACATTGCCGATTGCGGCGTCAAAGAAGCTGTCGGGAAGGGTTGTATTCTCGAAGCCCTGCACTGCGATGCTGTTTTTCTGATAAAGCTGCTGGGCGATCCGCCCGGAAATGTTGTCCAGCTCCACGCCGTAGAACTTCGCGTCATTTATGCTTTCGGGAACAAGTCCCATAAAGTTGCCGATGCCGCAGGAGGGCTCCAGCACATTGCCGGTCTGGAAGTGCATATTCTCCAAGGCACTGTACACCGCCTTGATCACCACGGGCGGCGTATAGAAGGCCGTCAGCGTGGATTCTCTCGCCGACGCATATTCCTCATCGGAAAGCACATCCTTCAGCTCGGCATAATGGGGATTGTCCTCCTTGAAGAACTCAGAGAGACCGCCCCAACCCACATAGTCGGCAAGTACGCGCTGCTCCGTGGGTGTTGCCAATCGGTTTTCCGCATCCAGCTTGTTCAGGAGCTGAATGGCACGGATATTGTGATAGAACCGTTCCAGCGGCGTGCCCACACCGATATCATCGCTCTCGATTTGGAAGTTAGTGCGGTACTCGGTGTTGATTTCCGGATGCAGCACATGAGGCGCGATCTCGGAAGGCCTTTTCACTTGTAGAGGCGGGGCGAGCGCTTCTTCCTGGTCATCCAGCAAGGCCTCCGCATTGGGGTATGTCACGACCTCGCCGTCTTTGACGGTGCTGATGGGCAGCGCATCCAGTTCTTCGTCAGGTATGGCTTCCGTCTCCTGCGTATCCGGATTCTCTTTCGTATTGTCTGCGACAGGGGGTTCTTCCACGGCTTGTAGCAGCCTGTCATTCAGCGGATTTTCTTTGAGCCGGTTATCGAACTCCTCACGAGACAGCTCTTTGTTAAACAGCGGGAACTGTGTATCAAAGAGGACGACCTTCTTCTCGTCAAAAGACAGCAGCTCGTATTCCTGCGTGCCGATATAGACCGTATCACCGAGATGATAGCGGTATTCCTTCTGGGTCTCCGGGGGAGGGTTCAGCTCATCAAATGTCGGTTCAAGGGACTTCGCCACATCGCTGTTCAACGCTTCCAACATAGCCTCGCATCGTGCGGTCAGGTGGGTGTTGTCCGCAATGATCGCATTCATCGCTTCACGCATCATGGGGAGGATGAAGTCGCCAGACGCAATACGGGCGTGCATTTTCTTATCGCCCACGCTGAACGCACTCCAGCAGCTTGACAAATAATACAGATTCAGCGCTTTGCTTTCCTCGCCAAGCTGCGCCACAAAGTCATTGTAATCATAGACAATCGACCGGAACTCCTCAGAGATTTCACCTCGTTTCCTCCGAGCTTCTGCCTGCTCCCGGTAGGCAGGATAGTTGTCCTTTTCTGCTTGGCTCAGATAGCGGTCGGCTCGGATCAATTCCCCGATCCGCTTCTCGGCCTTATTCCACCGCAAAAGCAATTCTGCATCGGGCTGAGAGATTCTGCCTCTGCTGATTTTGATTCCCTTGGCGTCGTGGCTTTCATCGAGATTTCTGCCGGAAACGGCAGGATACGCGCCGCCGATGCCGTATTCGTTTTTCAAAAAGGCTATATTGTTCTCAGAAGAATCCTGTTTGAGAAACTGCTCATAGATGCGGAATTTGCCCTGATGGATGCCGCTGCCCCGTGTCAGAATGGCATCGATGTCCTCCTGAGAAATAGAAAAAGCGGAGGATTTTTCTTCCTCCGCTTCTGCGATGATTTCCTGCTGCTGTTCAACTGTGGGGAGCGTTACGTGTAGATCAGGTCGTTCAGAATCACTTCCTCCGCCGAGTGGCGAATGGAGTTCATCATCTGAACCCACCGCATCTGATCCTCTGCCTTCAGCTGCTCCGTCACTCCGTTCAGCGCCTTCATCTGCTCGGTCAGGTCGTCCAGCATCTTCTGCGCCTGCCGGTCCACCTCCTCCAAATGACTGTTCAGTGTTCCGTTCAGCAGCATCCCGGTGTAGATCCCATCCCGGTGTTTGCGGAGGAATGTCCGCCGCAGCATTCCATACTTCCCAAGCTTCGGGCTCTCCGGCACGGTCAGATCGGGAATCAGATAGTCCCCCTGCATCGTATAGGTCAGTTCCATGTTCGTTGCTCCTTTCCTTGTTTTCTGTTCGGTTCTTATGATACGCAGAAGCACCCTCCTGTGCAAATGTGCGAATCTTCCGTCTTTCTTCCTTCTCCATTTCCTTGACGGTTTCGCCCATTTCCCGGATGACCATCTCAGAAATATCGCTGACAGCGGCACCGAGCACGGAGATAACCTCCACGGTGTTGAAGTCAAAGAGGTGGCTGAAATCCTCCCGGTCAAAATACTGCCTCGGCTCATACCCCGCACGGGAGAGCGCCATAAAAGCGACGCTGCTTTTCAGCGAGGTTTTCAGCCACGCTTCAAGGCTTGTGTCGTCCAGCTCCTCCAGAAAGCTGCCGGCTTTGACAGCGTTCAGTTCCATGAGATAATCTGAAAGATTATCCTCCACGGCATAACCGGAAATATCTATGAGAAGGTGCGGGAAATCTCGCGGCTCCTCCACATCACCGAAGCTGGCCTGAAGGCTTTCCGATACCGCATATTCGTACTCCGGCTTCATCTGCCAAAGGGTGATGTTCCTTCCGGCACGGCTGTTGGTGTCGGAGATATCAAAGACATGCCTCAGCTTGTAGGGAACATCTCTGTCGATCAGCAGCGCGATGCCTTTCGTGCCCTTGTTTACCCATCTGCCGAGTTTATTCCATGTGTCGATTTCCGCACACGCCGTTGCATCCGGCTTCTGCGCATGGATGAGCAGCTGCTCCTTAAAGCTGTACTTGTAGTTGTTTGCCGCCGTAATCAGAAAGTCGGTATAGCGGTCGGCATTGGAGGCGATATCCCTGGCAGTCTGGGACGCCATCTCCAAAATGATTCTGTATTTGCTCGGCATGGGAACTCCCTCCTTATCTTACTTTGATCGTGACCTCAACGGTCTGCTCACTCTCTCCGAGGATCGACGCAAATAAAAGCCCGGTCCTGGCGTTGGACACCTTGGTCACCAACTCATTCAACCGGTAGACGGTGGTATTGATCTCTTTCTGGTTATCTGCGTAATAGTAGCCCGTTTCATCGCTGCAAATAGGAAAGCCATCCTGTCGCAAGGCACTGATCTTGCGGCGAATATTTCGTCCGTCAAGCAGAAACAGCTTTTCAAGCTCCTTGCTGTGGATGGCATTTTCTTTGCCAATATGATTTTTACGGAGATACTCGCAGATGGCTTTCTTCTTATCCATAGCTTCTCCTTATCTCTCAGGTTCGCGTTCTTTTTTCTTTGGGTGCATTGCCGGAGGCTTTCTATGGGGATCGTCCTCTATGAAAAGCCCCTTGGGCAGGGTATCCAAGTCGTTCAGGAACGTGCGGGAAATGGTCTTGCCGTCCCGGTCTCGGTACAGAACGACGCACAGCGGCTCACCGTGATAGAGCGACTCCTTCAGGTCTTCCAGGAAACGCTGCTCATCGCTGTACGCAACGCTGCTGCATACTTTTCCGTTGAAAGTCAAATAGTCCAGTCTGGCAATATAACTTTCGCTCGGCAGTGCGTGGTTCATCGTGCCTCACCTCGCTCTCTCTGCCTGGTTGGAAAGCTCCAACCGTACACTTTTCCGATCTCATCACCAAGCCTGCGGGTGATACGGGCAATGTCTGCTCTGGTGGCTGTGCCGTTGTAGATTTTTTCTTTGAGCCGGTCCTTTTGCGCCTCCGAAATATTGTCCTTATACACCCGATAGAGATAATGGTTTGTGCCGTCATGGTGGGTGTCATCGCACCGGAAGTCTCCGTTTCGGTCCACATACCATGTGGTGTAGTCGTAATCAGAGTAAAGGCAGTCCCGGATATTGCCGCTGGGAATTTCTTTGTATCCCGTGCGCCTGCCATTCCAAAGCCCCAGATCGGCAACAACCAGAATGGGCTGGGAAAGTTGAATGTCCAGATTGAGTCGTTCGTCCTCAAGGTAGTGCCCGTTTTCCTCATACATCATAGCGACGCGGTCGTCCTCGGAAAGTGTCGGATATTCTTCCTCCATCCAGTCTTTCCACTCCTCATAGTCAAGGTCAGCATTGGACCAGATGCGATAATCGTCCTTACTCATCGTGCATCACCTCTGTCCTTCGGCATCACGGGCTTTCCGTCTGCGTCATAATTTCTCGGGTCAGCGGCGGGCACCTGAAAGCCGAACATAGAGCCGGCCTTCATCGCTTCTTCCTGCGCTCGGCTGACGCCGAGCTTTGCATTATACTCATTCGCGATGCTCCGGGCTTCGTCCTTGTCGGTAACGGGAATGTCCGTCTTGAAGTAGCCCTTTTCACCGCGCTTGATGATAATGATTTCGTCGCTGCCGGAAAGGACGCTGTAGCACTGCTCGGGCAGGTTGTCCCGAACCGGCTCGCAGGTATGGCCGCCGTATTCCATGCGCTCGGCAAACTCGCAAATGTGATAGAGGTTGCTCCCGATCTCCACATGGTAATCGTCGATATAGCGGCAGGTGCGGATCTGCTCTTCATTCCACGAATAGTGGATGTTCACCTTGCCGCCATCCGGAATGCGAAACAGCTCCTTGTAATGGCTGTCAATAAAACGGATTCCTTTCTCTGCGTCCTTCAGGTGCTGATCGAGCCAATCCCGGCGATAGCAATAGCAGTATAGGTTGTATTCGCCCCTGTCCGGGTTCAGGCGCAGAAGGTAGGCATACTTTTCGGTATCCACACGAACGCCATAGTAGCCCGGCTCCTCCTGCATCCGGCTTTGGGGTGTGCAATAGCAGTACTTGGCAAGCGCCCTGCGGTTATGAAGAATGTCGCCTTCCTCACGCAGAGAGTTGATTACCTCGTCAAGCTCCGCCTTAAACTCGTCGGTTTTCAGCTCTTCCCGGAAGTCAAACCAACTGCTGAAAAAGCCGTTGCCGTCCGTGTCCATATCAGCCCGGAGGTGGCCGATCAGTCCGGTTTGCATGGAAATTTGCGTGCTCTGACGGAAGGTATATTTGTCCTCCGCCTCGATCATTGCTCTTTTTTCATACTCGATCATCTTGCGTCACCTCTTTCTTTAGTCGGTTTCTTTTCCTGCGCGTGCATCTCTTTCGCTTTCTCCAAGCCCTTCTGCGCCCATTCGGGAAGGCGCTTTTCCTCCATGACACCGAGAAAATCCGTGCGATAAAAGGAGGTCTTTCTCCCGTCGTACAGAGAAATGCAGTAGCAGGTACGGCCTCGCGCATTGGCCTGCGCGCCGAAGCCGCCGGTACACAGCATAAGCTGGTGATTGGCGTGGCGGAACTCAGGCCGGAGAATGCTACCCTTGACGACAACCACCTTGTTCTCAGTGGAATCTTTGTAGGAAACCGGCGCGCAGCTTTCTGCCATGAGTTCCTCATTTATGCCGACCTCCTGACAGGCTCTCTCGTTTTCCTGAATAATCTCCTCGGCTGCATCCGCTACGCGCTGGCCGAACACCTTTGCAATCTCTGCAAAATCGTCGCTGACCAGCACTCCGGAATAGCGCTCGAAAATGGCGTTGGTCTCTACGAAGCAGCACATATACCGTTCATCCTTGTAGGCGTTGGGATTCTCGCCCAGAGCAATATCCTTGTGCCCGATATACATGGAATACTTCACGGAGTAATCTCCGATTTTTCTTGTCTCTTCCATAGCGTCTCCTTTTATAAGCGGGGCGGCATCTTCTTACAGATGCCGCCCCTTGGCGTGTTACTTTCTGTTCTTCAGGCGAAGAACGATCAGCCCTGCGATAATAAACACCACAAGACCGATGCCGATGATAACCTTAGCGTTCATGCTTGCCTACCTCCTTCTTTTTGCGGAAGGTAAAGAAGGCCGCTGCACCTGCGCCGATTGCAGAGATACCGGCAAGTGCTGCCCAAAGAGGCATATTGGTGGTATCTCCGGTCTTGGGGATATCCGTAACAGGCTTGAGCTTGTTATGGAACTTGGCAACGACCGTCTTTCCTTCGTGAACGGTTACGGTGACATTTGCGGGAAGCTCATACTTCTCGTTGGCTTTGTTGGACACCTCGGAGATCACATAATCGCCGATGCGCAGCCCCTCGATGTGGATCTGACCCTTCTCATCGGTCACAAAGTCCTTGCTGAAGGCATTGCCGGTGATATCCGAGCCCTCCACACGGAAGGTAAAGCCCTTCAGCACGCCGTCATCCGAAGTCTTTTCAATGCGAATGCCTCCGGTCTGTGCCTGGTTGACAAAGCCCTTTCCGGCCTCATTTTCCACGACGACGGTTTTACCATCTTCCTTAATGGAGAAGCTATAGGTTTTCTCATCAAGGAAGAAGCCCTTGGGGGCCTCGGTTTCCTTCAGCGTGTAATCGCCGTAGGGCAGATTGTCCAGCTTGTAGACGCCGTCGGACAGCTCCTCCATCTGGCCCACAAGCTTTCCGCCACGGTATACCTCAAAGACTGCGCCGCTCAGGTGATGATCGGGATAGTCTTTATCCACCTTGGTCAGCTGAACGCTGCCGCGAATGAGCTTGTTGGTGATCTCGATCTCGACCACAGCGCCGTTCTGATCTACCTTCACGGTATAAGGCGTCTCATCCATCACATAGCCCTCCGGCGCGGCGATTTCACGGACCACATACTCGCCATAGGGGATACCTGTAAAGGAGAAGCTGCCGCTCTCTGCGGAAACGGTGGTCAGGATAGGCTCGGTGCCGTCTGTAAGGAACAGACCGATGGTAGCTCCGGCCAGCGCCTTGCCGTCCTCATCCTTCTTCATGCCGTGGATCTCTCCGTAAATCATCTCGTTGGTAATGCTCTTTCCGTCATTGACGGCAAGCTCCACAACGGGGATTTCCTGACCGGCATAGGCAAAGATCACAGGATACTTCTCATCGGAGAGAATGTAGTGGCTGTCGGTGCTGATTTCTCTGACATAGTAGCTGCCGAAGGGGACATCGCTCTTGAGCACGGCTTTCCCGTTTTCGTCAAGGGACAGAATCTCAATCAGTCCGTCCGCAGGAATGACAGAGCCGTCTGCTGCGGTAAGCTCCTCGGCGGCATAGAAGCCGAAGGTCACGGCGGAAAGCTCGTTATTCATACCGATACCGAACTGCTTGTTCTGCTCCAGTACCTTGGAAAGAGAAATCCGCGCCTTCTGTCTGTCATTGCAGAAGCTGGCAGCGGTTTCGGTGATCTCAATCTCCTGGCCGGCGTAGACAAGCTCTGCGGTATGGGCGTCCTTGTTAATGACCATGCCGTCGGGGGCTTTCATCTCGGTGATTTCGTATTTTCCCAGATACAGCGGCTTGCTTTCCACCGTGTCATCTGCGCCGGTAGTCACCGTATCTACCACTTCGCCGGCGCTGCAGCGCAGCGTACCGTCCGGAGTGTAGATGTCCTCCGTTGCCTTGATCTCATAGGTTGCTCCCGCAAGTCCCTGCACCGTATAGACCGGCTGATAGACCCCGTCCGCCGCCGCAACAGAGGCAAACACCTCACCGGTTTTGGAAATCTTGATGATGCCCTTCTGCGCGTAGTTGCCCAGCTTCACCGCAACGACCGTCACGCCGCTTTCCTCGGTGGAATTCTCTTCGGTCACATCGAACTTGACCGCCTCATGACTGAGCACATAGCCGTAAGGAGCGGAGACCTCCTTGAGGGAGTAGCCCTTGCCAAACTCCAGCTTTTCCGGCGTGATGAGCATGCCGGCGTCATTGGTGTAGAAGGTGTCGATGGTGGTAACCTCCGGATAGGTAAAGGTCATTTCCACCTTGGAGCCATCCGGACGAAAGATTTGGAAACCTGCTCCCGCATAGGGAATGGTATTGCCGGTTTCTGCGTCCACCTTGATGACCTTAATGAAGGACTCGAAGTTAGCGTTGTTGATGAGGTAGCGATAGGTCTCGCCGTCCTTGGCAATGAACACATCAAAGTCGCTCATCAGCTCACGGCCCTCCCAGCCGGAGACCTGATGCACGGTATACACGCCGTAGGGCAGGTCCTTGCTTTGGACAAAGCCGTTTTCATCGCAGGTCAGATAGTCCCGCTCCGTATCCTTTGCCGCCTCATAGCTGCCGGCAGATTTCAGATAGATGGCAAAAATCGCGCCTTCTTCGGGCGTTTCAATTTGTGTGTCGCCGTTATCCGAGTGCTTGATGATGGCGATATTGCCCTTCTGCACCTGCTCGGCAACAGCCACAGCAGGCGCAGCGTTCAGCTCAACGGTGTAATTGGCCGCCTCTGCACCGACAGCATAAACGGTGCTGTCCAGCAGATAGCCCTCGGAGGGGCTGATCTCCCGAATCGTCCAGTCGTCGCCGCAGACATAATAGCCGGTGGTGAACTGGCCGTTCTCATCGGTATAGTAGGTGTCCACCAGCTGCTGGCCCTTGAAAATACCGTAGGCCGCACCGGTCAGAGAGGCGTCGCCCTGCGCCGTGCCAACCTCACAGTCGCTCTTAGTGACGGTGACATTGAATTTCTTGAGGATGTTGGAAAAGCTCTTATTGGTTACACTGTTCCATTCCACTGCGGCGCTCTGACTGTCGGGAATCACATAGCGAATGGCGGTGTCCATCTCCTCCAGCGTGTAGCCGGTGCCGATAAGCACATCCTTGAAAGTCGCAACACCGTTTTCATCGGTAACAGCGTATTCATCTACAGAAAGGCCGCTAAGGGAGGTTCCAAAAAGGTGGAACTTCACGCCCTGATTCAGCCCATCCTCGGAGGTCTTGGTCACGGTCAGATCGCCGCGACGGAGCACATTGTTGAAGGAAACCGTCGCCGTCTGTCCGGCGAGCACGGTAACGCGGTGGCTTTCCTGGGGTACATACTTGTCATAACTCTGCTCAGTGACGGTATAGACACCGGGCATCAGATTGTCGATGCGAATTTCACCGTTTCGGTCGGTGGTAACGGTCTGATTGACGCCCTCGCCGGTGATGGTGAAGGTAATGCCGTCCACCTTGCCGTCCTCGCTGGTCTTGATGATTTTTGTGCTGCCGTAACTGACCTTCAGATTCAGAAAGGCTGTAACCGGGTCGCTGACCGTAGCGCTGTAGGTAACAACATCCTGCATGGTGCCGTCCGGACCATAGTGGCCATCGCTCCACACCACGACGCCCTTACGCAGAGCCTCCTTTTCGGCAGTGACACGGAGCGTAGCATTAGGGGCATTCTGGGTTGAAATCGTCAGCACATTTCCCTGAACAGAGAAGGAAACACCTGTCTGGTTAGCAGAGAAACGGTAATTGCCCAGGACGCCGTTGGTATCGGTCAGCGTGGCCGAATAGCTGCTGCCGTCCCAGTTCAGCTCGACGGTCTGTGCTTTGCCGGTACTTCTGGCCATGAAGCTCGGAACAATGGCATACTTCTGCACGCTGGCCTCAATGCTGCCATAATAAGCGGAAAAGCGGCTGTACAGCGGGTGGCTGGTGCGGTAGACGGATTTCACTGCGTCGGCGCTGCCGGGGTCCACATGGTTGAAGTTGGCATCTCGCTCTCCGACGACCGTTTCCCACACCAACGCTTGGGTGGCCATCATGTGGGCCAGTTTGTCGGCATCCGCATCATTCTGCGATCTCCATGAGGTGGAAAGATTGCCCTGATAGCCGTACTGCATAATCCGTCCCAGCAGGGTTTTGATGGTGTCAGCATCGATGGTGCTGTTGCAGTCGGACGGGTAGTTCTTCCAATAATCCTCGCCATGGCGGGAATATGTCTTGCCCAGCAGACGGGGCACACCCGGCTCAATGCAGTAGCAGGCCTGTCCATCGAAGGAGCCGATGGTGTGCAGCGTGGTCATCCAGGTTGCCTCGCCGGAGGTCCAGCCATTCATGTAGTGAAGCTCATCGTGGCCCCATGTGCCGCTGTAATCCAGATTGGCGTCCCCGTCTCTGGGGAAACCTACGGAATAGGACTCAGCGGTTTCTCCGGCAGTCGTGGCCGCAAAGGCCGTAGTCGTGCCGATGCCCATGAGTGCGGTGAATGTCATCAGGACTGCAAGCAGTCCCGATATTCCCCGCCTGAAAATGCTTGTTTTCATATTAGTTTCATTCCTCCTGAAATTGAATTTTGGCATGAAAAAAGCGCCGTATTTCTACGACGCTTCTCAATGTGGTATAAAGTTTTATGCGTACCCGATATAAATCAGGTAGCTGCCTGTGCCGATGCACTCGTACCAGATCCAGACATCTGTGATGCTCTTGTCCTCGGCATATCGCTTCAAACGCGAGTTAATGTCTCGCTCCAGATAGATGCAGCCCTGCTCTGCGGAAATCGGATTGTCCCAGCAATCAGTTGCCGAGCTATCCAAGGTCAGTCCCAAGCTCACCGCCGTGCTTTTTGCGTAAGAAATCCAGTGCTCGATATCAAATGCGGGCTCGGGCTCCGGAGTCGGTTTCGGCTCGGTTATTGCGGGAGCGGATGGTTCCTTTGTGGGACTTTCTGTTTCCTCCGGCTTCTCCGGAAGCACGGGTGGCTGCTTGGTTTCTTCCGATGCCGGCGCGTTCGATTCCGTGGGTGCGCTTACCGGCTCAGAAGAAATAGCAGCGCCGCTTTCGCGCTTGTCCTCATTTGATGTGCAAGCTGCTGGATCGGCGGCTTCTGTCGGGGCTTCTGTGGGAGCGTTTGGTTCTGTGGATACCGGCTCAAAGGAAGTAGGCGTTTCTTCCTGTGGCGTTGGAGCTTTCGGTGTTTTTCCTACTGTTTGCCCTTGCAATGGCTCTGCGGCGCATCCGGAAAGCAATACGGAAAGCAGGAGCGCGCACAACATGAGATTCTTTTTCATGGGATGACCTCCAATAACTGTTTTTTCTCATATTGTACGAATGCACTTGGTTTTCTTCAATTGTGCCGCCTGTATATTTTGCTTTTGAGCTGGTATTGCCAGTAAATGAAGGGGAGAGTGTGAGAGGGGGAACAGCGCTGGCGCAGCGTCAAAAGGGTAGACTGCTCCCTTGGCGAAGAACCTATCTTGCGTCATTCCGACTTTTCTGCCTTTCCTGATACCGGTGATAATATTCCAGCGCTTTCAGAATATACTCACCGGTTTTTTCGTAGGGAATGCTGGCAGGGATAAACCTTCTGGCCTCGGCGTACTTGATGTTGATCTTCTCCCTCTGGTTCGGCTTTTCCTCGCTCATGATCGACTCGATGACCTCGTTGTTCAGCTTTCCGCCCTGGGAGAATCGCTTCAGCTTAATGGCCTGGGCAAGGGACGGCGTGGCATCTGCGTAGGCGATTTGCTCCAGCAGGGCGCTCTGTTCCTCTTTTTGCAGGTACGAAAGCTCCACCGCCGGTCTGAACGCAATGCGCCCCTCGTCAACCAAATCCAGAAGTTCCGGAATGAGCTCGGTAAGGCGAATATAGCGGAAGATAGTATTTTTGCTTTCTCCCACTTCCGCAGCCATTTCGTCTGAGGATTTTGTTCCAAAAGAATTGTTCCCCAATGGGGAATAATTATCTTGAGCTGGTCTGCCTGCTTGTCTCTTCATGGCCTCCAAGCGCATCTTGTACGAAAAAGCTTTTTCACTGGGCAGTATCACAGAGCGCTGCAGGTTCGATTCCACCATTAGAATGATGGCCTCGTCGCGGGTCATCTCCCGCACCTCGGCTTTCACGGTATCAAAGCCGGCAAGCTCACAGGCCTTCTTTCTGCGATGCCCCGATACGATTTCGTACCGCCCGTCCTCCTTCGGTCGGAGGGTGACAGGGGTGATGATCCCGCGCTCCTTGATACTCTGGACAAGCTGATCCATGTCCTCGTCCAGCTTCACCTTGAAGGGATGGTCTGGGAAATCGTCGATCTCCGAGAGGGGAATATCATAAATGCGCGGGAGCTTGTTTTCCTTTCGCTCCGCGTCATTCATGAAAAGCTCATCGTACCCGGTCAGGCCCAGATCGATTTTTTGCACGCTCTTCAATCTCTGTCACCTCCTTCGTCAGAGCCTCATACGCTGCTGCGACCTTGCCGTTCCTGTCGTGAGAGAAGATGCTTTCTCCGGAAAGACTGCACTCCGCAGCTCTTACCGAAAAGGGAATCTCGGAACGAAACACGCGGATGTTCTCTCCCACGGTAGAACGAAGCGAGGAAATAATCGCCTTGGCGTTGTTGGTGCGGTTATCCACCATCGTCAGCAAAATGCCGTCAATCTTTAATCTCGGGTTGATCTGCCGCTTGATCTTTGAAATGGAGCGCAGAAGCAGGTTAAGACCTTTGGTTGACAGGAAGTTCGGCTGAGACGGGATAATCACACTGTCTGCCGCAACCAGCGCATTGACCGTCATCATACCCAGCGAGGGCATGCAGTCAATCAGAATGTAGTCGTAGCTCTTTCTCATGCCGTCGATGGCATTCTTCAGAACATACTCGCGGCTCATAACATTGAACAGGCCCGTTTCCATACCGGAGAGCTCAATGTTCGAGGGAAGCAAATCCACACCCTCCTGGTGCCGGATAATTGCACCCTCCGCAAGCGGCTCATCATCAATGACCGACTGCATAAGGGAAGACAGCGATACATCCAGCTCGTCTGGGTTCTTTATGCCGAGGCTCACGGTTAAGCTGCCCTGCGGGTCAGCATCCACCAGCAGGACCCGTTTCCCGGAGCTTGCAAGTCCCACACCGAGATTGACTGCGGTCGTCGTCTTGCCGACGCCGCCCTTCTGATTCGTGATGGCGATCACCTTACAGTTTTCCATGGGGTTTCCTCCTTTCTCTGAATTTGAATCATTTCTGATCCACGAAAGCCTCAAAGCATCCTTTGGGGCTTTCGTCGCTGCATTTCATTTTTCCTCGAACCCAAAATGCAGAAAAGGAAGTCAACAGGCGTTCGGCTGCTGACCGAACTCATAGGAATCTCACCTCTGCCGGGTACTCCGCCAGCCCCATAGGGAAGTATCATTGTCCCTGAATCGTTTCATCGCCTTATCCGTAGCAAGCGGATATTTCAGAATGGTTCGGAATCGCTACCAACCTTGCTTTCCGTGATAACCCTTGCGGGCAGGAAGTTCGTGGCGCACCTTCATCCGGCTGGGGCCTTCGCCCCCGATCAGGAATGTACCTGTTGAATGTGTATTCGGTTTTCAAGGTTCACGAGGGCGATTGTTTTGTCCCTCACTTGGTAGGCAACGAAAACGGGCAAAAATTAACCCCCTCCAAAAAATTTTTTCGATTTTTTTGAAAAACACAGATTTGCGAGTCCGCACTTGATTCTGAGATAATAAAAAAGCACCCTTGACGGGTGCGGAATACCTATAAGAGATGTCGATAGGTTGTCTGTCTCTCTGGAACAAATTCTAAAGTATCAAATTGATACTTTAGAATGCGCTACTTGATACTTTGGGACGCAATTTTGCCTTCGTAGCCAATGGGCTGATGGCTAAAACAAAAAAGGACGAGCCACCCGATATGGATAGCTCGTCCTTACCTCATTTTGATTGTAGGTTGTCTAAGTACTTCCAGCGTCGATAGTTTTGCAGACTGCTGATGTGCCACTCGCTCTTTTGTGATATCGTCCTGAATGCGTTTGAACAGAAAAAATCAATCAGGTATATCTTGGGGATCATATTCATCGCCCTGATGGAAAAATACTTCACCTTGCCTTTGTTGCACCAGCGGTTAATTACCGGAATAGCATATCCCGTGATCTCACTGACCTTTTTAACTTCAAGAACATCTGGGTATTCTTTGAGAAGGAACCGATAATACTCATGTAAATCTTCGCCGTCGATTTTAATTTCCGACGAATAATGTTGCCGAACCGTTCTTCCGCTTTCTTTGTACCATCCCTCCGGTACAGCGTAGAACTCAGGATGGTTCTCCCGATCTTCTATGAAAGCCATCAGATCTTCTTTCCTGATTTTGTAGCACCGGGTTTTCTTCCCCGAATAAATGCACGGCAGCTTTCCGCTTTTCAGATAATAGAGCGCTGTTCGTTTGCTGCAATGGCAAAGCAAGCGCACCTGTTCCTTAGCAAGAATATCCGGCACTTTCGACCAATCAATGTCATTGATTTTCATAACATACACCTCTGTCATTTGTTCGGTGGAAGACACCTGTGTATGCTATGCTGTTCTAACATCGTTCTAACATTTCTAACGCGAATTCTAACAAAACTGCCAAAATCGGTTCATTTTTGGCTTTCATTCGAACCCCTTGAAAAATCAAGCTTTTTTCAAGGGTAAATGCCAAAACACCTTGATACAGCTATGGTTTCGGGCGGACAAAACAGCCTGAAAGCGATACGAAAAAACCACAAAAGTCATAATGGTTGAAAAGACTCGAAATCGTTTGATCCGCAAGGGTCCGTGGGTTCGAATCCCACTGTCTCCGCCATAATGTGGAGACAAAAAAGATGTGTCAAACCGATAGCCGGAGTGGCGGCATCGGAATGATCTTACCGTTCCTTCTTCCCGACACCGCTCTCGAAACAACGGTGTAATCAACGTCCATATGTCCCAAGGCATCCCGGTGTATTTCATTACCCGCCTCCAAATCCGATCTTTACAATCTGCATCTTCATCATTCCGTCACCGACTCTGGCGAGAAAACGGAAAAAGCCGCTGACGGATGGGTCACGCAGATCGTTGTAGCCCAGCATATAGCCCCGGCTGGTGACCTGCAAACGGCTATCCCACGCACTGATCTCTTGGGGAGCGTCCGAAACCACAAAATACGCACCCACATCCTTGATCTTCGCGCTCTTGAGCCATGTCTTGGCAATCATTTTCACTGCCGTCCGATTTGCAGCGTCAAACACCAGCACACCGCCGGGGAAGGCGTCTGCCATACCCTGCACAAGAGCTTTGACCTGCTCGGTCAGGAAGTAATAGAACACGCCGGAGGCAAAGAATACCGCACCGTTTGAAGCGTCGATTTGAGAAAACCATGCCGTATCGTTCAAATCGCATGGGATATTTTCCTCACGCCCCCCGGCGGGCAAAAGCTCGTCACGCACGGCGATCACATCGGGAAAGTCCAGATTGTAAATGTTACAGCTGCCGTTGTCGCAGCTTCTTCCAGTGCTGTCCAGTCCGCAGCCCAGATTGACCACCGCCGCATTGGGGTGAGATTTCAGATACTCCCGCACCTCAAAAGCAAGGTCATTCTGCCGCATGGCCACCTCCAGTGAACCGAAACGCTGCATCAGGCTGTGGGATTTTTTCTCCGCCTCAGAAAAATCGTAGTCGATCTCGTCAATCAGGCGAACCGCTGTTTCGTCCCGGTAAAGATTCGGGTATAGTTCTGAGCAGACCTTCCGCGCATACAACGGAATGATCAGCGTCTCCTGCACGGTGTTTTTCTCGATTTTATATTTCATATGTAACGCTCACTTTCTGATAAATGGCAGTTCCGGCATACAGTCACACTCGGCGATGTGGGTCAGCATTCCGGCGAACCCCTTCGGATCACGAATCTGATATTGCATGTGATCGTATCCCTCAAACACGGGATAATGGCCGCAGGAGTAGGCTTCCATCACTGCTTGACGGTATTTGAAATGCTCCTCTTTGCTGCCGAACTCAAAATAAGTATGCTCTTGCAGCTTCTCGGGAAGCGGCAGAAAGGGCTTGTCCTCCAGACTGTCCGCCATCTGGCGGCGCAAATTTGTATAGGTCAGATTTTCCCCTGCGGCTATAAAATACGGCTTTATGGAGTCATCGTAACACCACAGTATCTTTTTCAGCGTACCGCCCTTCGACCAATATAGGCTCTTGATGGTAAAATACAGAAACGGCGTCATGATACGGCGCGTGCCCTTTCCGATTTGGGCGAACTGCCCGCCGTCAAAGAAAGCGTGCTCCACGGGCAGCTTCGTCTGCGTCAGAAACGCCATGGCAAGGTCTGCACCGATGGAAGAAGCGACCACCATCGCCAGCCGCTCCACGCCCTGTCGATGCAGAAAGTCCTCCACCTGCCGTATTTCGTCCAGCTTGCTGACATATTTCTGTCCCTCGCAGCAAACGGTGGAGGTGGGCAAGATGCAGAAATATCGATCCTGCAAACACCTCGCAATCGGTTCGCTGCTCGATCCTGTCACACCCATTGCATGAAAGAACAGCACGGCAGGATTCCTCCTGTCGCCGTATGTTTGAAACAGCATTTCTATCGCCTCATATTTTCATAAAAAGCATCATAATCGCCGCCAGTGCTGCCGAAATGGCCGCCATGCCCACCGTGCCGAACAGCCACTTTTTGCCCTTCTCCTTGGCTGTAATGTAGGGTTTCAGGTCTTCCGTCCCCGGAATTTCCCATGCGCTCGTATGTCCTACCCAATAGCCGTCAACCCAAAATCGGTCTATGAGATTCATAACGGACAGTATGACCAGCAGCTGCCAAAAGCCCTGAACGAAGCCCTTTGCACCGTTGAGCGCATAGACGCAGGCCAGCACATAGGCAATGTAACCGGGAACGCATACCGCTTTGAAAATCAAAGCATTTCGCTTGATTTTTTTGTGTGTTGTAAGTCCCAGCGTTACGCACCTGTCCTGAACTTCAGGGCTGTAAAGATGCACCATGCCCACCGCACCCTTGCGAATACCGATGGTGCAAACCAAAATGAGCAGAACGCCAAGCCCGATGCCTTCCAAAATCACCTGTAAAATCATCATTTACTTCTTTATCCCAGCGCCACATCCAGCACCATCATCACGCTGAAGCCTACCGCAAAGAACACCGTTCCAAGATTCGAGTGCCGCCCCTGCGACATTTCCGGAATCAGCTCCTCTACCACCACATAGAGCATGGCACCCGCTGCAAAGCTCAGCAGATACGGCAGCGCCGGGATCACAAGCTGCGCCGCAAGAAGCGTCAGCACCGCGCCGATGGACTCTACCACGCCGGAGAGCACGCCGCCGAAAAACGCCTTGCCCTTGCTCTCGCCCTCCGCCCGGAGCGGCATGGATATGATCGCCCCCTCGGGGAAATTCTGAATGGCAATACCGAGGGACAGAACAAGCGCGCTCGCCGCCGT
>ENA-USUK01000711-USUK01000711.1-human-gut-metagenome-genome-assembly--contig:-NODE-711-length-26447-cov-7.795942_pt1 | contig 26447 bp, 29 predicted proteins | sample MGYA00250062_ERZ773400 | MGnify/ENA primary metagenome ERZ773400 (study PRJEB29103, sample SAMN06111961) | human gut metagenome | biome: human gut; feature: ankylosing spondylitis patient; material... | reverse complement strand
AATCTCGCCCGGAAGCTTTAACTCTAATTCATCCAACATAGAGAGAAGCTCTGGCTTCTGTACTGAAATCTTTGTCTCTGCTGTACCTTTAATATACTAACTTTACATTATCAATCCATAATGTATTTCCCGGAGAACCTATATATGCCCCTCCGTGACTGGATGTAAACTGAAGACACAGATGGGTAGGGACATCATTTTCATCCCCCCAAGCTACCTCATGAATAGGTACACTTTCACCTTTACTATTGACCGTGTAACTTTCAGTAACCTGCAGACGCATCATGTGAGCCTTATATTCAGGACGACTTGTAATATCACCATACATAATTTCATAGGAAACATTATTCTTCCAGTCCGTTGAGTGATAATAATAGGTCACCATTGTACCGATACGTTTCGCATACACGTTTCCTTCCGCATCTTCCCAACGTTTCTGCAAAAACAGAATAGCTGCGGGATAATCTTTACCGGGAACATCCGTAATCTTACTGAATCCGGTAGCACGGATACGATTTTCGCGATCCGACATCTTCACCTTGTAGTCGAACTGAAGGGCTACCGGTTTCTTAGTAAACGGAATACCGGTCTGCAGCATCTTCTGTGGATTCTTAGTACCTTTAATAGGTTCATGCACCGATCCGGTAAAAATAGAACCGGCCGCCAGCACCGTGATATTGACCAGTCCCAGCACCTTCACACTTTCCATACGAGTATCCAGCCGCGCACAGTATCCATTCCCTCTTTTTTCGGGGAAAACCGATGTGTTCGTCTTGGTAATTCCGGCTACTTTTGCCATCACGTTTGAAGTACCCCAAGGCGAACCACCCATATTTTTATAAACCTGATCTCCCTTGATTACAGTGGTCGGCCCTATCGCATATACATTCTTTGTATTTCCGCCAATAATGCTCGACTCCTTTATTTGACGGTCTACCCATTGATCCATGTCTCCAAAAGGAAGCATTTCGACTTTATGCTGCGCCATCAAAGACAAGGAAGAAAAAAATGCAACAAAACCTGTCATCAACAGGCGATGAACGATTTTCTGAACCATTACTTTCCTTTCTTTTTTCTTCTTCTTATAAATTATAATCCCATTGTTTTAAAGCAAATCCCCAATTCTCTTCAACCAGACGAATTGTGCGATCATCATATTTATACTTGTTCTTTTTATATCCTTTCTTACCGCCCACATACTTTTCTATGTCAGCACGCGCTTCCGTGAATCCCGGAATAGAAAGTGACTTATAAATATTCTCTGTCATTCCCATCGCATCTGCTTCAAAATCTTCAAACTTCACCTCCATCAGATTACCTTCGGGGATAAATTGTTTGTCCGATTCATACTTATGATAAAGTTTCGCATAGATAGAAAGGATATTTTCCTCCAATTGTTCATTGCTGATATCCTGCAACTTCAACGGTTGAATCGTATTTGTAAAGAAACTGCGTGTAGATTCAAATACCGTATACGGGTTACGCATCAAGTAAATAAACTTAGCGTTCGGGAACATCTTTACCAATTCCTTCACCCGGCCGGTGTGCGGAGGGTTCTTGCTAAGAAACTGAGTACCATGCGTATTCCACAAAGAAATCTTAATCAGTTTCGTAAATACCTCTTCAAATACTTTCAACTCCGCGTCTGTAATATCATCAAACAACAGATATTTGTCTGCATATTCCTGTTGACATTTCGGCAAGAACCAAAAATTATAATAAGTATAAGGCATCATATTCGACAATGCAAATTCCTCTTCCTGCGGAAGATCCACAGCCAGTTCCATATTGTCGGTCGGACGTTTATCCGGCATCAGCCAACTCATATTCTTTTTAAAGAAAGGCTGCCCCCACATCATCAAATGAGGAAACACAGTCTGATACGTTGTATTATACCCAAAATGCTTGTCGCAAGAGAACACATTATGAACAAAAGTAGTTCCGCTCCTCCAATGTCCCAGAATAAATACCGGATCATGTTCCAATGGCTGGTTGGCCAATAGCTTTTCATACCGGCTATTCTGCAATCCGGCTAATGGAGAGAGTAAACGGCACACCGCCTTTGTCAACCGGTATTTTCCCTTGTAAGCCGCATCTATTTCACGACCGGCAGTGATAGCCTTAAACGTTTTCCAGTCTGCACCTACCAGCGTATTAATCGGAAGTTTATTAAATTCGAGTAATCCCATACTTTTCTTACTTTATTATTTTCACAGCAAAACCTTGACGTTCCAATTCCTTTGCTGCTTTTTCTACAGCTTCATAATGTTCCGGAGCAATTCCCAACTTCGGTAAGTCCAAAACAGGAATATCATCCGTATTGCTCATATCCTTCACCTCAACCCGATCGATAATCATACCGACAGCCGAAGTATTATTCGTAATAGGATCAATCAGGATAAATGAACCGCATGACTTATTCTTCTTATACGGATCAAAGAAAAGTTCTTTGGCAGTAGTCAGCACCACACGTGCAATCTGATTGAGCTGCAATGGCAAACTATCTGCCGTCAATTGTCCATTATCAACAGAAAGGTGTTCCATTGTGTTTACATCCACCTTATATTTAATCGCATCAATACGGGTACGGCTCAGATTAGTCGTTTGCTTGATAAAGAAAGATTTATTGATATCCATCGGTTCCTCGTCCATCCACACCATCATTGCCTCAAAATTACGGTCGATAATAGGCAAGTTATCCGGATGTACCAGCATTTCACCACGAGACACATCAATCTCATCTTCCAAAGTCAACGTAACAGATTGCGGTGGAAACGCATAATCCAACTCCCCGTCATAAGTTACGATACTTTTTACCTTAGACGTTTTTCCCGAAGGAAGCGCCATCACCGTATCCCCCTTACGGACAATACCGGATGCGACCTTACCGCAGAAACCTCTAAAGTCCAGATTCGGGCGAAGTACATATTGAACCGGGAAACGGAAATCAGACAGATTATGGTCATTATCGATATGAACGGTTTCCAGAAAATCCAACAAAGAGATTCCTTTATACCACGGAGTACGTTCCGATTTATCCACTACATTATCTCCATCCAAAGCGGAAAGAGGAATACAGTTCACATCGGGAATTCCCAACGGAGCAACGAATTTCTTGTATTCGGCAACAATCTCGTTGAACCGTTCTTCCGAGAAGTCCACCAAGTCCATCTTGTTTACGGCCAGTACGACATGCTTGATACCCAACAGAGATACCAGGAAAGTATGGCGGCGTGTCTGTGTAATCACTCCCATACGGGCGTCTACCAGAATAATAGCTAAGTTAGCCGTAGATCCGCCGGTGATCATATTACGAGTATACTGCTCATGTCCCGGAGTATCCGCAATAATAAACTTACGGCCGTTGGTAGAAAAATAACGATAAGCCACATCAATCGTAATACCCTGTTCCCGTTCGGCTTTCAAACCATCGAGCAACAATGCGTAGTCTATATGCTCACCCGCATTTCCCACACGTTTGCTATCACGCTCCAACGCATCCAACTGGTCTTCGTACAATTTCTTACTGTCAAACAACAAACGTCCGATCAGCGTTGATTTCCCATCATCAACCGAACCGGCGGTCAACAGTCTCAGCAAGTCTTTCTGCTCATCCTTATCCAGAAAAGCCTTTATATCTAATTTATTATCTGCCATCACTTGTTACAATTAAAAGTATCCTTCACGTTTCTTCTGCTCCATACTCGCATCCTGGTCGAAGTCAATCACGCGAGTTGTCCGTTCACTCTTAGTAGTAGTCATCATTTCTTCCACAATCTCCTCAATTGTTGAAGCTCCGCTTTCTACAGCACCCGTCAATGGCCAACAACCCAGCGTACGGAAACGGACCATCTTCATTTCAATCTGGTCACGGTATTTTTCCGGCAAGCGATCGTCATCCGCCATAATCAGATTGCCATCCATTTGTACTACCGGACGTTCCTTTGCATAATACAACGGGACAATCGGAATATTCTCCAGCCGAATATACTGCCAGATATCCAACTCTGTCCAGTTACTCAACGGGAATACGCGAATACTTTCCCCCTTGTGTACACGGGCATTATAAATATCCCACAATTCAGGGCGCTGATTTTTCGGATCCCACTGATGGAACTTATCCCGGAAAGAGAAAATACGTTCTTTCGCACGTGATTTCTCTTCATCACGACGGGCTCCCCCGAACGCTGCATCAAACTTATACTTATCCAGAGCACGAAGCAATGCCTGTGTCTTCATCAGGTCAGTGTGCACTTTGCTTCCATGCGTAAAAGGTCCCACCCCTGCATTGAAAGCTTCCATATTACTTTCTACAATCAGATTCCATCCATACTTCTTAGCATATTCGTCACGGAACTGAATCATCTCCTTGAACTTCCATTTCGAATCGATATGCATCAAAGGGAACGGCACTTTACCCGGATAAAACGCTTTTTCCGCCAAACGCACCATCACCGAAGAATCCTTTCCGATACTGTAAAGCATCACCGGATTCTCAAATTCCGCCGCCACCTCGCGGATGATATGAATAGACTCTGCTTCGAGCTCTTTCAAGTGACTTAATTTATATTCTTCCATTTATTTTAAAAGTTATGAATTACGAATTATAAATTTGCCGACAACCGCATACCAATTCTTCATTCCTAATTCTTCATTCTTCATTTCACATTCTTCACTTTAGGTAAAATCAGCTCCAGCAAACGATTCACAGATTCTTCCAGACTTAGTTTAGAAGTATCCAACGACAAAGCCGGATGTTCCGGTATCTCAAAAGGCGCGGAGATTCCCGTAAAATTCTTTATTTCTCCTTTGCGGGCTTTCGCATACAACCCCTTTACATCGCGTCTCTCACACTCCTCCAACGGAGTACTTACGAAAATCTCCAGAAAATCATCCTTTCCGATTATATTCGCTGCCATTTCGCGAATATCATTATTCGGACTGATAAAAGCAGCAATTGTTATAATGCCGCTGTCCAAAAACAACTTTGACACTTCGGCTATACGGCGAATGTTCTCCACCCGGTCGGTTTCCGAAAAGCCCAAATTATTATTAATTCCGCTACGGATATTATCCCCGTCCAGAATACGGCAAAGCAGTCCACGCTTATGCAGTTCGCGTTCCAATGCAATGGCAACTGTACTTTTCCCCGACCCGCTCAGTCCGGTAAACCATATCATGACACTATGCTGTCCCAAAAGCTCTTCTTTGTCTTGCCGTGTCATCATGCGGTCAAAGATAGGATATATATGATTCTTTTCTTCCATCTATAAATTAGTTTTATTAAAAGTTCCAGATCATCGGGATCAGAATAACAGAAATTAAGAAGGTTATAATATTTAGCGGTAATCCGATACGCACAAAGTCCATAAACTTATAGTTACCGATACCTTGCACAATCAGATTCGTCTGATAACCAATAGGCGTAGAGAAACTGGCAGATGCAGCCATACAAATCACCACGAAGAAAGGTGTCGGGCTGACTCCCATCTGTGCCGAGATCGACAGTGCCAGAGGGAACGCCAAAGCCGCCGCTGCATTATTGGTTATCAACTCCGTAAACAGATTTGTGATAATAAATAGCATTGCGAGCAACACGTGCGGACCGTAATCATCACTTAACCCAATGATGAACTTAGCAACGCAATCCGCCACTCCCGAATTTACCATCGCCTTACTGATCGCAAAAGCACAAGCAATCGTAATCAGGATATCCCATGAAATGTATTTAGTATATTTGCGGGCAGGGAACAGATTCGTCCATGCCATAATAATAGTAGTAATAGAGACAAAGAAGAACATATCCAGTTTGATATCCGGAAACATTTCCCTCACAATAGGAAGTTCACCCACTGTTGCACCTACAATCATCAACACCAAAAGAAACAAAGCAAACCAACGTTTTTTCTTTCCGGCAGTATCAGGGTCGCTTCCATTTGTCAACAGCACGAATACGGAAGATTCTCCCCATGTCGGAATAAACGTATCATCAGCCATCACCACCAGAGTATCTCCTTCATGAAGCACTATATCTTCCAGATTCGTAACAAAACGTTGCCCGTTACGTGTCTTTATCTCCTTCACTTCTGCCCCATAATGGCGTTGGAAATTAAAATCCTTCAGTTTCTTATTAATACCGGGAAAACGCGCACCCAATACAGCCTCTACCCGGTGCAGCTTCTCCCCTTCCTCTACTTCCTCATCCGGTACCGCCGTATCCGGGCGTGCATCCGGCAACAGACGCTTCGAGAAAACAAACAGATAAATAATACCGGCAATGGCTATAAAGATTCCTACCTTTCCAAGTTCGAACATCGAGAAGCCTTCGAACCCGGCATCCAATATCATACCATGCACCACCAGATTAGTAGAGGTACCGATCAGCGTACAAATACCACCCAGAATAGTGACATAAGAAAGAGGTATCAAGAATTTTGTAGCAGGAAGCTTCACCGCATTGGCCCAATGCTTGATAATAGGAGCAAAGATAACCACGACAGGAGTATTATTCAAGAAAGCGGAGATGAACGCCACCGAAGGTAAAAGACGCAGCTGTGCCTTAAACACCGTTGTCTTCCCCTGAGGCAACAACTTCTTTATCACCTGTCCCAGCGTACCCGACTGTCGGATTCCTTCACTCACCAGAAATAGCAAAGCAACGGTTATCATACCTTTGTTGCTAAAGCCTTCAAGCATCTCTTTGGGAGTCAGAATACCGGCACACAAAAATAATACCACTACTGAAAAAAGTATCATACCCGGACGCATCTTATCTGCAACCAAGGCAGCTACCATTCCTAATAGGGCCAATAGTACAAATACAATTTCAAATGTCATATAAACATCAATTAGTGTTCTCTCTTGGGCTCAACAATAAACCAAGGATTCAATAGGTCCTCCTTATTATATCGTAACGGTTCATCCTTTCCGGCTTGATACACTTCCATTCCGGCAGCACGTGCAATCGCATGTCCGGCAGCCGTATCCCACTCCATAGTCGGAGCAAAGCGCGGATACACGTCAGCCTCTCCTTCCGCCACCAGACAGATCTTCATGGAACTTCCACGCGATATCAACTCAATGCCACCGCGTTTCTTTTTCCTCAGGTCTGCAATATATTCTTCCGTTTCAGGCGACAGGTGCGAACGGGAAGCAACGACTATGAAATGATCACGAGGATCATCCAAAGGCAACCGTTCCGAATCTTCTATCATCTGTTTCAATGTCACCGTATCATCTTCCAGACCGACAAGACCGGAGCACTTATATGCTCCCACACCCTCAACCGCAAAATAGAGTATTCTCTTTACAGGCACATAAATAACCCCTATCACAGGCACCGAATCCTGCACCAAAGCAATATTCACTGTAAATTCTCCATTACGCTTGATAAATTCCTTTGTACCATCCAAAGGATCCACAATCCATAACGTATCCCATTTACGGCGGACCTCATAATCCAGATGTTTCCCTTCTTCACTAAGGATCGGGAAAGGAGTCTTGCTCAAAACAGCAACAATTGCTTCATGTGCTTTTCTGTCCGCTATTGTCAGTGGAGAGTTATCGGCCTTTCTTTCTATTTCAAAATCCGATGCCGGATCCTCATAAATAGACAGTATTTCTTCACTTGCTTTCAATGCCGCATCAATAGCAGCCATTACATATTTTTGTTCCATTTAATTCTTTTATTAAAACCTCATTTCCATCAAGGCTGTGAATTCTCCAAATTAAGAATTGACAAAAGTAAAAACTTTCTTTGCTATAAAAGTTTCCCCACTGACATTTATAACTTCTTTTAGTAGAAAGATAAAAATATCTAAATAGATATTCAACCCTTTCTCAATAAAAAAGCAGTAACTTCCCAGTTACCGCCTTCTTATTTGGAAACAACATTTGTTCTTTCCAAGTATATATTACCAAAAAGAAATCAATAAACACGATACAGCAACCAGGCTCCCTGGAAGTCCGAACGGTTCGGATACTTAGCTTTAAAAGCATCACGGGCTTCAGCTGCTGCAGCTTTGTCGGCAAATGAACTTACGATAACACGATACATTGCCTTATCTGCATTGAATGCGATAGTTGACTGATAACCTTGTGCATCCAACCAATCTTTCAGACCTTCCGCATTTGCTTTAACGCCAAAACTACCTGCCACTACACTATAATCTTTCAATCCCTCATTGCCGGAAACCACTGTAACTTTTTCCTGGCGAACGCCGGATGTATCTGCCACCTTAGGTGTTGTCACAGGAGCTGCCACTACCGGAGTCACTTCTACCGGAGCTTCCACCTGCGGTTCCACCAGTTCCTGCTGTTTTGCTTTCTCGTAAGCTTTCTTATAGGCGCTTTCGCTGGATTTACAAGATGCAAAAGCCAGCACCAAGCATACTCCCATTCCCAATACGACTAATTTTTTCATAATCCTATACTCTTGTTTTAATTAATAATTCTATATCCTTGTCCATCTACATTTAGTTTCGGGCAACAAAATAATAGAAATTTTATCATCCGGCAAAGAAATCCGGCAAAAAAACCTCTATTCCGTCTTTTTCTTGTACGAAATAGTACCCGTAGCCTGATAAGTAGGCATTAAAAGTACCTCCGCAATCTGAATATGCTCGGGAGCCGATGCGGCAAAATAGACAGTCTCGGCAATATCATCTCCCGTCAACGGACGAATCCCTTTGTAAAAATTATCAGCAGCCTCTTTATCTCCACGATAACGTACTACCGTAAAATTTGTTTCCACCATACCCGGCTTAATATTCGTTACTCTTAATGGTGTATCCACCAAGTCAATCCGCAAACCGTCCGACAGAGCTTTTACAGCAGCTTTAGTCGCACAATAAACGCTTCCTCCGGGATAAGCGGCATCACCGGCAATAGAACCGATATTGATAATATGTCCGCATCCGCGTTCCACCATACCGGGTACTACCATGCGTGTCATAGCCAGCAACCCTCTTATATTCGTATCGATCATGATGTCCCACTCATCCAGACTCCCCTCAAACTCCTTATCCACGCCAATCACCAGTCCGGCATTGTTGACCAGCACATCAATCGCTTTCCATTCTTCGGGCAAAGATTCCAAAGCTGCAGCAGCCTGCTTCCGGTCACGTACATCAAAAGGAAGTATATATACCCGCACACCATACATCTTTTCCAATTCAGCCTTCAGTTCCTCCAACTTCGACACGGTGCGTGCATTCAGAATCAAGTTCCATCCCTCTTTTGCAAACTTACGGGCACAACCTTCACCAATTCCGCTACTGGCACCGGTAATAAAAACAATTTTAGCTTCCATTATGTTTCGATTTACAATATTAGTTGGCAAAAGTACGCCTTAAGTCATATTGGTTAGTCTCGAAAGTCAGTTAAATAAGATTAAACCGAAGAAGAAAAAAATAAATATAAAACTAAGCACTTTTTTTTCGTTTTCATGAACAACCTTTCAATAAAAATGTTATATTTGTTGTATCATAATCATTTTAAACATTACAAATTATGAAAGGATTGAATGTATTAGCAGCTTTTCTGGGTGGTGCAGCCGTAGGCGCAGCCCTTGGTATTTTATTTGCTCCTGAGAAGGGAGAAGATACTCGTCATAAAATTGCAGAGATTCTCCGTAAGAAAGGTATCAAGCTCAACCGTAATGAGATGGAAAATCTTGTTGACGAGATTGCAGCTGAGATGAAGGGAGAAATAGCAGAGTAAATGAGTAACAACAGACTAAAACAGAGCGACCATGTTTGCAGACGATAAAAGTATTGAGAATTTCCAGCAGTTATTTTTCGAGTTCAAGAAATATTTAGAACTTCAGAAAGAATACACCAAATTAGAATTAACGGAAAAGTTAACCATACTATTCTCAACGTTAATCATGATATTAGTACTTATTATCTTAGGCATGGTAGCCCTGTTTTACCTGCTTTTTGCATTGGCTTACATATTAGAGCCATTGGTCGGTGGTCTCATGGCTAGTTTTGCCATTATTGCCGGTATCAACATCGTCCTTATCTTCCTAGTTATTATTTTCCGCAAGCAGCTCATCATCTCTCCGATGGTGAACTTCCTCGCTAATTTATTTTTAACCGATTCAAATAAATAAATTATGAGTGCACAAACACCACCACAGAAAATTACTTTAGAAGAAATCGCAGAACGTAAAAAGAAACTTCTAAATGAGATTCATGCTCAAAAGAAAGCCATGACTGCTACAACACGCGAGATATTCGCTCCGCTAGCTCCGGCTACCAACAAAGCGGATGCCATTATGCGTTCGTTCAATACAGGCATGGCGATATTCGATGGGGTGGTAATGGGAATCAAGATTATGAGGAAGATACGTGCATACTTCAGGAATATGAGATAAAATAAGGGACTTCACTATCCCCTACTTAAAAGTCAACAAATCCTCCATTTTAGAAATAAACATATTCAGACACAGAAGGTACGGACGTATTTTAGAAATTTGAGATAAAAAATCATTTAGTCAATCGCTTGATTGGATACTTTCAAATCGTCTATGATTTGTTGTAGCACATCTTTTAACTTCTGCAAATTTTTACACATAAATTCCATCTTTATTGATACACCCTCTCAATAATTCATCCATATTATTTCGCAATCGAACCACATCAACAGGGCATTTCAATAGTTTTTCCAATTCTTCTTTAATATGAACTAAAGTAAAGATAGAAGGTCTATCAATTTCAACACAAATATCGACATCACTACCCTCATGTTGTTCACCACGAGCAACGGAGCCAAATATCCCCATGCGAGAAATACCATATTTAGCAGCATTCTTTCGCATATATTCACGAAGCAAAGATAAATATTCTACAGTAGTCAACATAATAAATTGCTTTTATCAGCAGTTAGTCACAATAGTCGGCATACCATAAGTATCATGATTTCTGTTGACTTTCTTTCCGGGTGCGTAATCCAGTACCACCGGTAATGATAATATTTCTTTGAAAGTCCATATTCGATAATTAAAAATCAATAATAAGCAATGCCACTGCCAGTTAGAATAACACTTTTATCCTACTATATAACCATATTTCTCTTTACATATATTCCATAAAAACAACAAGTTACCCACCAGATATCTACGCCACATCCTTTTAGGTTCTTTTATCAGTCGGTAAAGCCATTCCAACGAATGTTGCTGCCACCATAATGGAGCTCGTTCAGCAGTACCTGCATAGAAGTCAAACACCGCCCCCACAGTGCCCACATGGCAATGGATATTCAACTTTTGCCAATTACTATAAACCCATTTTTCCTGTTTGGGAGCAGTCATACCAATCCATAGTAAATCTGGATTTGCCTCGTTGATAGCTGCCACAATAGCCGCATTATCTTCCTGTGAAAACTCCGGCTTATAGGGAGGTGAATAAGTCACTACTTCCAAGTTCGGATAGTCCACTGCTGCCCGCTGTTTAATCAAAGCCAACACTTTTTCCGAACTACCCATAAACATACAGCGACCTCCTTTCTCATTAAGGCGATTCATTTCAAACAGAAAGAGATCCCAACCGGCTATTCGTTCCCGTGGTTGGCTTTGCATCTTTAACCATTTACAAACTTTTACAATACTTGCTCCGTCAGGGATAAGTACATCTCCTTTTATTAGCGCCTCGGCAAAAAGCGAATCCTTTAGTGCAGTGTTGTATGAGTGCGCATTTATGGTATTTATTAGGAGTTTACCCTGCGGCAATGTTTTTAATTGGTCTACATTCTCTACAATAGGAAGTTCTTTCAACTTGATCATATGAATATCTACTCTAAATATTATACCAATTTCTTAAGAATGTCACACATACGTTCCTCAAAACGTTGCAGCGTGAACTCACATTCAAATTTCATCCTACCTTTGCGTCCCATCTCATGACACAGATCACGATGTTCCATACAATAAGCCACCTTCTCGGCCAAAGCCAATGCATCCTTCATGGGAACAATATATCCTGTCTCACCTTCATCAATAATATCCACTATTCCCCCTTCATGACTAGCAATGCAAGCCACACCATGTTGCATTGCTTCCAGCAAAACCAAAGGGAAACACTCATTGTAAGTAGGAAGTATAAAAAGGTCTGCCTGCATCCAATACATCTCCTTATCATTGCCATACTTCGCACCATGTGCTACCACTACATCCTCTAATCTATACTTCTGCAAATAGGCAGCAAACTCCTCTTCTCCAATATCACTCCATTTTCCTACGAAATTGCACACAAAGTCATATCCTCTATCTTTCAAGATATGGCACGCATCTAGTAGCGTCCACACTCCTTTCTCCAACATCATATTCGAAAGAAAGAAAATATTAAATCTGCTATCCATTCTCATTAGTTTATATCAGGAATACCATTCGGACAAATCAGTACATTCTGCCTACTCACATATTTCTCCACATCCTCGTAGAGTGCTTCGGATAGTAATATCACCTTCACCCCTTTAAAAAGCCGTGGATATATCCACTTATTAGGCCAGTGGTCTTGAAATGTCCTTACTCCTTGATTATGAAAATGGATCACCACCTTACACCCCATCCCCTTCAACATTTGTACAATAACAAACTCTTTATAGAGTGCAATTCCGTGTGAATTTGGCGTAACATATACCAACTGTGTTTTCATCTGTTTCACCATTTTACGTATAGATTTCAGCATTTCCAAAAACGAAATTAGCTTCTTCAGCCCCACTTTACCGATATCCTTAATATCTTTGGCAGTGGCCAGATTGATATAATGGCAATCAAATGTCTCATTTATCACCTTACTATCATGAATATATTTCCCCATCATGGCCGCACCATGTACAGGCGGTGGCATGTGAAGAATAAAAAGAATGGACGGTTTCATTATTAGTTGAAATTATTTTTGATTAGATGTGCTATCTCACAACTGAATTTATCTGCACCTGTAGAATTTAAATGGTCTGTGGTGTGAAACAATTTCTGATTATCATAAGCAGCTTGATTCAAGAAAGAATAATAAGGTATATTATTTCGCTTACATAACGAGTCAGTAATAGCTAACGACTTCGTCTCCACCACATCGGCATACATAGGTGAAGTCACCATGATTAGCATTATCTGCTTTGTTTTACACACCTCTATAATATGCTCCATCGCTTCCACCTTACGGTTATCAATTGCCACACTATTTGTATATTTCTTTTTCTCTTCTTTCAAAAATCCCTCTAAAGGCTGAAAACCATTTGTATGAAAAACTCCGCGATCCTTCAAATTCTTCACCATCTTGAAGAGTTTTGAGTTATAAGGATAGATGGCTGACCAACATTTGTATTTTTCCCAAGGACTTTTTATACTAATCACCTTCTGCCATGAAGCATGATGTTGATAAGGCAATAATCCTGATAAACGATCATAATCTCCTTCACCTATTATCATGTCATAAGGAGTCACCTCTAATATGATCGCCTTCGGTGTATATCTATCCAATATCAAGTCCAACTGCGCCCGTTGATACACAAGGAAACAACCACTGCGTCCTGCATTATAGCAACTCATATCTAAAGAATCCTGTAATATCTCTGGATTGTAATGGTTACGAGCACGTGACGACCCTAATATCACCAAGTCTGCAGTTTGCTCATCCAACGCCTTAGTCGTATAATAAAAATCCTCACCCTTTTGGTTGAAATACATCCATTTCAAACTATACCCTATTCCTCTGTCTGCCACTAGCAACAGAACAAATAGCAAGAGTGCCTTGCCTATATATCTTATACCCTGTTTGCTTATATCCATTGTTGTTTAGAATTGAAAGTAGATAAACTGCCCACCATCAAAGACTCCTACACTTAGAATTATCATTGATAGAACCACATACGAAGCAAAACGAATAGTTATCGAGTCATTCTCCAGTAATGGATGCTTTCCATTTTTCTCTTCAAGCATATCACACACCATCAACACACCTACCCCCATCGTGCCATAGAGTAACACAGAAAGGTCCGGTTTATAAAGAACTCCTGCTGGTAGTACCATCTTGCTAATAGCTAGTAATGCATCCTCCAATGTATGTGCTTTGAAAAAAGTCCATGTAACTGTCATTAGTACAAAAGTCAGTAAGATATTAAAAGCCTTTAGCCATATACTATCCTTTCTTATTCCACAACACAAACGCGTCTGTTCTTTGATTGGTTTCATTATATTACCTATCACTTGGAAGAGCCCATTCAGTCCACCCCAGATCACGAAGGTCCAGTTAGCTCCATGCCACAACCCACTCACTACAAAAGTTATCATTAGATTCATCCTTGTACGCCACTTGCTGCAACGGCTACCACCCAAAGGAATATAGAGGTAATCCCTAAACCAAGTAGAAAGTGAAATATGCCACCTCCGCCAAAAGTCTTGTACGCTAGTTGCCATATAAGGTCGTGCAAAGTTCACAATCAATCGAAATCCCATAATACGTGCACACCCTAAAGCAATAAAAGAGTATCCAGCAAAGTCACAATAAATCTGAAAAGTGAAAAGCACAGCAGCTACTAATATCGACAACCCTGTGTGATGTGCTATGTTGCCAAACACAGCATCTGTATACAAAGCCAACCTATCCGCTACCACAACCTTCATAAAATAACCCCACAACATCCAGCGTAATCCTGTAGTAATATCCCCTCTATTAAGATAGTGCTTCACCTTAAACTGTGGCAACAACTCCTTGCCTCTCCCAATAGGGCCAGCTGCAATTTGCGGGAAAAAAGAGATAAACAGTGCATATGTGCAAAAATTCCTCTCTACCATAATCTGCTGCCTGTAAACATCTATCATATATCCACACGCTTGAAAAGTGTAGAAAGAGATACCTACAGGTAATAGCAACTCTAAATGTGGCACTTCCATTCGAATACCCATCAGCGAAAATAGTCCCCAAAGCGAATCATTCAGAAAGTTGAGATATTTAAAAATAAATAATCCTGAAAAGCAAAGCAAAAGTGTACTAGCTAAGACAACCCTTCTTAGTTTATCATTCTCACTCTCACAAAACTTTTGAAGTATCTGTGCTCCTACATAACTTACCAAAGTGACAAATACAAGAAACAAGCTATACGTAGGACTCCAATTCATATAAAAGAAGTAGCTCACTACGAGTAAATATCCCTGTCTTATCTTATGTGGTAAAAGAAAAAAGAATGTTGCTACTATTGGAAAGAATAGTAGAAAAGAGAAACTATTATAAAGCATTGGGAATAATAGATATTATTTTTTTTAATTTACATATCGCGTTATCAAAGAGTACGATATATTTCAGTATTCAAACGCCATTCACAAATAGCACATAAAGAAAAACAGCCTATAAATCATCTATTTAGCACAACAGCTATCGATTATTAAAGAAAATATCAAAATAAGGTAACACTGTATAATATATACATGTCTATATTTCTAAAGAGTAACAATTAGTATAATTCATGAAATCCCTATTTCAACAATTATAAAGAATCTACTAAATTAATATAAAAGCACATGAAAAACACATATAATATTTAACAGACATTCATGATAATAACATTTCAAACGAAACATATTCTATTACTGATTAGCCTGCTCTATCAATCTTCCTCCTCATACATTGAATTAGATTTCTATCCGCACGGTTTCCCCATAACCTATTGTACAGCCTATCCTTAAAGTTCTTCCATTTGAAGCTATTTCGCCAATATGCCCAAAAAATTCCTTTACCGACATGTTTAACAATCAAGTCTAATGTAATCGGCTCCATATTTATAAATTGATTGGGTACAATCAAAAAAGATTGAGGTATGCCATTACAGGCTATTTCAATGGGGCGTTTCAAAAAGTGAATATATGCATATTCATTAGATACTATTTTATTTTCATGTAAAGAATATCGCATAATACGTCCATCTTCATAAGTAAACACACTCATCCTATTTCCTAACTTATCATTAAGTACTTTCAACTCTTTCAACCTAGGCATGAAATCTAAAATAGGAAACGGATAAATCTTCTTTCCATGCTTTTCAAAAAGATAAGGGAACGCATCTTCATCAAAAAATAAAGGACGATTAGTAGAGAAAGCTATTTTATATGCATCATTTTCCTTATATAACATCCTGTTTTCTTCCGTATTGCGGATCAATGATAAGTGACCAAATTTTCCTATTTTATCGTAACAACTCCAATCAGAAGGGATGAACTTCATAATATCTCCAAACAACATATCACAATCACTAAATCCCCAAAAATCATATCCTTCCAAATAATTTTGAAAAATTTCTCCGTATGCAGGCTTAAAATTACAAAACCGATAAGGAGTCTCCAATGATATTTTGAAATCATAAAGCAACTGAATTTCTTCACGAAGATGAACAAATGTATCATAGACAACCTTTACATTTTGAGGATAATTATATTTTGTCTTATCATCGGTTATTACAAGAAAGTCGATCGTATTATTGTAAGCGCATGATTGCAACCAAAATGTAAATAGTGAATCAAATTTCCCAAAGTAGGGAAGTATAATTATAATTTTAGGCATATTGTACATTCTGTTATTATCTATGGTATTCCCTCCAACGTAGTAGATAAGCTAAGCACCACCACATCAGTCCCGTATGTTTTGCCAAATTCATTAACCGGCCTATTTTATCTTGTGGAAAATATTTTCCATATTTCAATGCTTCTATACGTCCTAAGGAGAATCTGCCGGTTATTACATGGCTATAAGTTAATACTCTCGACACTCTACCACGAGCTTTCTGATAATGCGACATTTCCTCATCTGATACTCTTTCAATAATTCGTTTCTCAAACTCGGCTAAATCAGGAGATTCACAAGCTCGCTCTATATCTTTCTTAATATGCCCTTGTACCTGCGTCACCGCTCCTCCATCACTCACATAAAACACCTGAGGTATTATCCCCCATTGACCAAACGTTGACAGATAGAGCCAATATTCATAATCTTCAGTGATACGCAAGTCCCCACGCATACCACCCGATTGTTTAACCGCCTCAAAACGCAAGGTAGTAGAACAAGTACCTGGAACACAAAATTCCGCCCAATACTCAAAAAAGTTTGGAATGACAAAAGGCTCCTCCCTTGTGGCATCATTCGAGGTATATGGACAGAAACAAGGTGGATTACCTAACGAGATAGATTTACATCCAACCGACACCGCCACACACTCCTTATGTTCATCTAAAAACTTAATTGTTTGCTCAATGTAGCCATCATTCCAATAATCGTCTGCATCAATGAATGTAATATACCGGCCTTTGGCCAGTTCTACCCCCCTATTACGCGCTGCAGCAGGCCCCGCATTTTGCTGTCGATGCAATACAATATTATTTTCTTTCCGAGCCTCAATCACCCCCACAGAATTATCCGTACTCCCATCATCTACCAATATCACCTCATAAGAATATTGCGTAGTTTGATGAAAGATAGAATCCAAACAACGCTCCAAAAGAGGAATAGCATTGTATACAGGTATTATTATTGATAAATCCATAATTGAAATATTATTATCTACCTCCGTCCCATTAATATAGGGCAGTAGTATTTTACAACCTTTATTAGTGGAACAAAGAGAATAAGTACGATAAATGAAAATATTAGTTTTAACAAATTTATAAAACAACCTTCCTGATTGGACAAATTAAAGTATTGCATAAAAGGTAATAACTGTTCATGGAATCCTAAAATAAGAATACTTCCCTCGGCTATAGTTCTCACCCAATTCTTCCTAATAGGATTCAGTAGCAGAGCTATAAAATACATCATGCCAATTCCTAGCAAAGCACACAAATAAAAAAGAAAAATATAGTTGCCATACCACCCTAAATACATATAGGCAGCATCATTTACATTACTAAGATAAAACAGTACAGATCCCAAGAGAACTATTCCAAATGACAAAATCCAACAACTTACATTATATTCTCTTTTAAGATAGTTTACACTTAAATGCCCTAATACGTAATAAGCAAAAGCCAGCATAGTATTCGTAACAGCCCAGCCAAACCCCTTGCCTATAATGTGATTAAAAAGCAATGCGCCTATAATACCTAGTACCGACAAACCAATCATTCTTTGTCGACTATCATTGCATCCGTAAAATAAAATTTTGATAACAATTAGTGAATATACAAACCACATACTACCACAACCACGTACACCAAACAGATTATGCAACCCCACAGATATATAAAAAAGTTTCTGCATCAAGAATGAAAAAGTCCAACTACCACCTTCTTGAAAATAGAGTAATACCAAATTTCCCACACATATCAACAAATAGGGAATGAGTAATGTCTGCACACATTTTGTAATACATTCTTTCCAGCTAGTAGCTCTTTTATCTAAAAATCCCGAGATAAAAAAGAATAGCGGAACACTAAATGAGTATATAAAAGGACACAATCCTACAGGAAAAGTATGTCCCAAAATGATAACATACATACCCAATGCTTTCATCCAATCCATCCAATTCAATCGGGCAGATAATTTTATTGTCATGGCATTAGTCATTCGATGAATTTTCTTCTTTTATACTTCATCCACATATGTGTCATCCAGCGTGGCATATGGCTCTTGAACGCTTGTATCCACCCATATCGTAGATAAACCCACGCCAAAGCCAACGGATAGTACCAACGCTCCGTAACATGATGCACTCGTAGTCCCTCCTTATGCAACAATAAGGGGTGAGTAGCAGATAAGCCATATTGACCATTGTATCGCGCCACTGTTACTTCAATGTAATGACAACAAATTCCGTCTTGGTGTAAACGATAAAAGAGATCATGATCAGCAATGATACGATAACTTAAGTCAAAACGATACTTGCGCATTAAATCAGTACGCACAAAGCACGACTGGTGACAAAAAGGCATCACAGGATTATCCTTCCGATAATCTGAAGCTTTTGCAATACCTCCTCCAAAATCAAATATCTGCAATGTATCACCATAGAGTACTCCTGAATTACTATTAATATCGTGTGCAAAGAACTGTTTCAGTGTATCATCAGAGAAAAAACTGTCACCAGCATTCATATAGTTAATCCATTCTCCTTGCGCCAAATCAGCCCCCTTATTCATTGCGTCATAAGTTCCTTTATCCCGTTCAGACACATAACGAAACAATATACCTTTCGCCTCAAATCGAGGTTGATATCCCTTTAGTAACTCCACTGTTCCATCTAGACTTCCCCCGTCAATGATCAAATATTCACAATCTATATATGATTGATTGAGTACAGAGTCCAAGGTTATTTTTAAATCCTCGACAGCATTGTAACACACTGTTATTATTGTTAATTCCATCTTCACCAAATTTAAATTCATTTTGTCAAAGCCTCAAATACTCTGCGTGTACAATGTTCTGTATCAAACTCCTTTTCCAACTCGATAGACCGTTTTCCCATTTGTTTCAAATCTTGATGATGAAAATAATCTAATGCATTCACCAATGATTCTTTATTAAATGTATCAAAAGTAATACCATTCACTCCTTTTTTCACAAGCTCTACATGACAACCATTATATATAGAAGTTGCTATCGGAAGACCACACGCCATAGCTTCAGGCACTACTAAACTCCAATTATCTTCAATTGTGGGATTGATAAATACATCGGCAATAGCATAGAACTTGTATACATATGTATAATCCACTCGTCCCAATAACTTAATAGAAGTTATCGTATTATAGAGCTGTCTGCATTCTTCCAGTTGGTTTCCACTACCTACTAATAATAATACATCATGAGAATGGGTCTGCACATGCTCATTCCAAGCAGCCAACAGAGGCTTAATACCTTTCCGTTCTACAATCTGTCCCACAAAAAGATATACCAATCCTTCTTCATGAAGCAAGTACTCACGCCTTAATGTACTACGCTGACCTGCACTCATAGCTGCAATTCCGCTACGCAAAAAGGTTGCATCGGCACTCATACCTCCAATATATATATGATTTGAAGGTACACCTAATGATTCCACGTAGTGCTTCGTTTCAGTGCCATTCACCAGAAATCCCTCAAAGAACTTATTAAACAACTTTCTGTACAACAACTTCAGCTTCCCTGTATATCTTTCAGTGTGTAGTGTCCGCTCATATCCCATATATACTGGGACATTGAAAAACAGCCCATAGAGTAACACTAATGGAGTCCATTGAAAATAACCTTCTGTAATCAACACATCCGGTTTCACCTTACGAATAGTTCGCATCAATCCAAAAGTAAACGGAATACGCTTACCACATTCAATATCAGGCATGCAGTCGAATCTCATAGAATATGTGTCAAACACATGATCGGAATGTAAGGGAATAGCATTCTCACCCAACTCCTCTTTCACCTTTAAACAAAAATTCTCTTTACCACATAATCGAAATCTTATAGGTGAATACATCACATAAAAATCATCCTTAAATAAACGTTTCAATTCCTTGTAAAAAGGCAACCGATATTCAAAAAAAACAGGATTACAATATAATACTTTCATTTAGTCAAACATTTTTCATTAATACCTACGCGCTGCGAAAAAGGAATATACACAAAGACAAATATGAGTAAAGCATAGATAGGGTTAGAAATTGGCGACCACTCCGATCCAATAACTGGAAAACTATTAGCATTCACAAACATGGCTATAATAGCAGGTATACATATTAATGCATACTGGTTATGCTTTAAAGAGTAACGCCAACAAATGATGCACTGTTTATACAGAAAAGCAATCCAAAAAGCCATACCAACTAATCCCGTATTAATTAGAACAGAAATCATCATATTGTGAGCTGTATTCGTGGCAAAAGCAATATATTTTGCTGCTACAGCCCCTTTTTCACCAACAATAAATCCATGTCCAACTAATGGACTTTCCAACCATCCGCGTAAATATGCCATCCATAAAGCTTCTCTACCAGAACCACTCTCTATCATCTCCTTGGTCTTATTCCCAAAAACGATTTTTATTACATCTTCTTCAAAAAACGACCATATTCCATAAAAAAATCCGGCAGCCAGTACTGCAGCAAAAATATTCACCCCTCTCTTAGTTATACTAAAGAAAAAGAAAAGACCTATAATCAGAGAAATCCAACTAGCCGAAGATGTTCCTAAAATAATGGTCGCAGAACAAACAAAAAGATGATGTCTCATATGTTTCCAGTTCGTTAACCTAAATTTAACAGCCCCTATTATCAATAAGAATTCTGTTATGGCTAGTAATGGAAATGCATTATCGTGCCCTTGTCCTGTTTTGAGGACCATAATTAGATAGATAACATTACATATAGTAAAACTCATTATTACAAATATAAAACGTGATGCATTGTCGCGCAGATTCTTCATAATAATCAACGTTGCTGCAAACGATACAATTACCTCCACTGCTTTATATCCAATAATAGGTAAAAAATTAAATCCTGCCCAACACACACTTATTCCAGCAAAAACATAGTAATAAATAAATGTATCGCACATTTTCACTTCTTTCCTTATTTTTCTCCAATTCTGGAACACAATAACTCCCATTATTATAGTAGCAAAAATAGCTATAGAACTATTAGCATCGACAGAACTATAGGCATTCATATCACGTACTCGATTAAAAAGTGTTTTACGTAATATAGTCACTAAAATCAGAAAGGCAAGTATTTTTTGCCCCTGTAATATACGGAATTCTTTCTTTACAATGCCCCACATATCAACAATATTTACCAAGCCAAATCAATAACCTACTTATAAGTTTAGAGAAATGATGTACTTCACAAAAGTCAAAAGCACGACTACGCATCGATTGCTCAAAAATATCCTCCCATTTCAATATTCCTTTTTCCAGATATAACATAAGAAAATTCTTCATATCAGTATGGCACTTATCCATATCATTTGAAACTCCTCCTGTTTCCATAACAGAAAGAGCTACGCGAGACAATGCATAGGAACATTTATATTCCACTACAGATCTGACCCAAAACACCCAATCAGCTGATACTTTATACTGTTCGTCATACAATCCATTTAGAATAAAAAGTGAACGATTAATTAACGTAGCTTGGTGTGGAAAAGTAGAACTCAAGAAGAATCCCATACAAATCTGATATCGGTGCAAAATAGGAGATATACTCTTTTTACCCTTATTGTCAATAAATTTTTGACGACAAACAATTAAATCAGGTTTACCTTCTATCTTATTCATAACTTTATTCAAAGCGTTATTATCATCAAAATAATCACCTGAATTTAAAAATAAAAGGTAGTCACCAGTAGCCTTAGATATCCCCTTATTCATTCCATCATAAATGCCTCTATCTCTTTCACTCACCCAATAAGAAAAAAAATCTTTCATCGACTCAATATATTCTCTACTTCCATCAGTAGAGCCTCCATCAATTACAATGTGCTCTATTGACTTATATTGTTGATGCAGTACGCTATGGATGGTGCGTCTTAGCCCTTTCAAATTGTTGAAGTTCACCGTTACAATTGAAATCTTATACATATAAACATTTAAATGGTTAATCCAAAACACCTCGCCGTCCCCTACCTTTCATTTTTTGATAACTACGATACACCCATAAATATAGGTGATAAGTATATTCATTTTTGATACCAAATACTAGTCTACGTGGCGCCTCTTTCAAAAGCCAAGGATACTGAACAATCATTGATCGAATTTCCTGATAATACTCTTTTTTAAACTCGACTTCTGGGAACAATAGTGTTCCCACATAGTCAAAGAAACGGTGCTTCACAATTTGACGTTCTAATGTTGGAACTCGCCTTAAAACAATAGAACTAAGCATAGAATTAAAGTCGCGGATATAATTAAATCCCCAAACTTTAGTATGCATAACTGATGCTTCATTCATCAAATACCGATAAAAAGGTATAGGCAGACACACCATTTTCCCAACTTTACTCATTACATTTAAATTAAACAATAAGTCCTCACCTATAGAAAAACGACAAGGGATATCAAAACATTCTTCATCAATAATACTATTCCGATAGAAAGCTGTATGAACAAAAGGAAGAATTTGTCCATTAATCATCAACTTATAAGCTTGTTCCATGCCGTCTACCCTCCCCTCATACACGTTTTTATAAAGTTCTAATCCACAACTTGTAACATAGTATCCTGCGGTTTTTATGATATCAGCATCACTATAAAAAAATTGTAATAATTCATCTGTCCATTCTACTGTATCATCAGCATCAACAAAACAAACATATTCCCCTTTAGCCATACGCCATCCATCCCGCCGAGCTGCATTTACACCTTCATTTTCTTTATTTAATAGCCGTATCTCCTGATGATTCTGCTGCAGTCGTTCAATCACTTGCCGCGTATCATCTAAACTTCCATCATTCACCACAATAATTTCATAAGGAACTGTAGGGTAGATACTCGTTATACACCTGTGTATATAAGTCTGTGCATTATAACAAGGAATAATAAATGAGACTTTTATATCCCCCATAATGATTATTTTTTGATAATGTCTAAACGACGTAATAAAGCTAAAAAGCCCCTATCCAACCAATAATATATATTATGAGGGAAAGGAGGTATATGCCTCAATTCAAATGAAGCCACATCAAAATTCATTTTCGCTAAAACAGCCAAATTTCTCTTCTTTACTCCTCTACCAAACAACATTCCGGCTTCTCTTAAAGTACGCAAGTTTCTCAATTCAAATATATCAGGATAATATTTCATACAATAAGTGCCGTATGTCTCAAATTCCGAGAAAGCCTGTTCATCCACTCCACTAGTAGCATAAATAATTTTATCAAACCAATAATTGCCTTGAACATCCAATTTATTAACAGTAGTAATCAACTCCTTCATTACCTCTACATCAACAGGCATGTGTTCAGCAATAAATGAGGATTCACATAGTTTTCCAAATCCAAATAAGTTCTGCAATGTTTCAAAATATGGTTTATGATTCTCTTCCTTTACTGTAAAATAATATTTTCCATTTTCCCAGAAAGACATATAGCGCAAGGGAAATGTATCCGAATCCCATATCAAATATTGCTTTTGGGCATAAGATGTCAACGCAAATCCCATTTTAAGAAACTGTTGTAAATACCATCCTGCATATATTGTACACTTAAAGTGTGATTTTAAAGTTTGATATATATGAGAAAATGAAAGCCCTTTCAACATACTGTCTTCATCTACAAACACAGCATGATATTTCTGCAACCATCTATCCGAGAAAAAAATCTTATTTGTTTGGTTGCTCAACAAATAAACAGTATCCATATCTTTTTGAAGATATTGTCGAATATATCTAACATTCTTTTTCACTATTTGATAGTCTTTGGAAGCAAGGCAAATAACTACATCCATATTAATATAAATTTATAAAGACTGATATAACTGAACATATTTTTGGACCGTATTTTCCTGATTATACTGACGAGTAAAACAAATACATTTTTCCTCCACCCCTTCAAAATGAAAATTCAGTATTGCATTTTTCAATGCATCATAATTTGCGCGCTCCACTACTACGCCACTATTCGGATCTACAGTTTCTTTAGTGCCATCAGTATTGAAAGCCACCACCGGAGTGCCACATAGGAATTTCATCATGGAAATGGAAAAACCAATCTGCTGGAACCATCTATTACAGCTGGGATAATGAGTGGTATGACGATGAATTTGCCACACTAAGCTTCTCTGGAAATCAGCTCATCATATCTGAAACTTACGAAGAAAATGATGAGCTTGGATACTATAAATTTGAAACCTACACTTATCTTGTTGAAAAATAAATTTATTCCCCGGGTGTTAGTAACGCTCGGGGAATAAATTTATTATTACCATTCAAATAATTTACTTCTTGATAATAAGCAGGCTCCTATAACTCCAGCCTTAGCCTGTAACTTAGATAATACAACTGCTGAATCTTTGCTCACTAAATTTAAAGAATACTTGCGTATAGCAGTCTTTATAGGTTGCAGAATGTAATCCTCCGTCAATGCCAAAGTACCTCCAATTACAACTAATTCAGGATTAAACAAATTTATCAAGCCGGCAAGATAACGACCTAACTTACGACCTATCTCCTCAACCAACTCGATGCACAGAATATCTTCCTTATTGGTCGCATCTACAATTTCTTCTAATGTGAGAGACGTTTCTCCTGTAAGAATCCTTTTTGAAAGAATAGAACTTTGTCCATTCTTTACTTTTTCACAAAGAATCCGATGTAAGGCTGAGCCTGAAACTTCTGTTTCCAGACAGCCTTTTTTTCCGCAACGACAAATTATCTCGTTATCAAACACACTAAAATGGCCAAATTCACCTGAAAAACCGGAACGGCCTGTATAGATTTTTCCATCAATAATAAAAGCAGAACCTAACCCCCAGCTAATATTGATAAAAACAATATCTTTTTCTCCTTTCACAGCACCCTTCAATAATTCTCCATAAGCCATTGCACGAGTATCATTATCAATACTAACAGGAATCCCTATTCTCTCACCCAGAATCTCTGCTAAAGGACGCTCTTCAAAATTAAACATACTAAAGCTATATCCTTCCTCAGGATTTACCCGTCCTGAAATATTTACCCCAACCTGAAGGATTCTTTCTCTGATAGTTTTGTGCTTATCGATAAAATTACAAATATGCCGGGTCAGTTCTTCCAGACTTTCTAATGTATTGGAAAGTCGACATTCAACTCCCATCTGAATATCAACCATATCACCCGTAAAATTCATCAGACCAATATTCAAACAAGATGCTTTGATATCGACTCCTACCATATAGGCAGAATCAGGATTCAATCCATAAAGATTAGGAGGCCTACCTTCACTTGTTTCTTGTTTTCCATAATTCATAATATACCCCTCCTCTACCAACTCCATAACAAACTTGGTCACAGTAGGAATACTCAAATCTATATCTTTTGCTAGGTCAGGAATAGTAGATGAATGATTATGCATCAGATAAGTAATAATACGCTTCTGAGTAAGCATATTCTTTGTTCCATTTCCTAATCCTTCTATTAATCTTTGTACCATAGTCATAGTATTTGGGGTTAAACCTATAATAATCTATATTCTGAGATATTTATATCCTATTTTTAATCCTATACTTTATTAATAAATTACTATATTTAGGAGTGTAAAATTAGAAATCCATTATTAACTTATCCCTAATAATAAAACTGCTAAAATAATAAAATTAATAACACCATACAATAAAACAAAGTATTAATTATATCGGGATACTCTCAAAAAAATCTTTCATTAAATAGCCCTTGTTTTAAATATTATGCTTATTTTAGCATACATGAGTTTTTATAAACCTCTTGAGTTCAACTTATAAATGCAACTTTTTGGGTGCGGATAATAAGCAATAAAAACATTTATTTTTCAGAGAGGAAA
>ENA-USUK01000710-USUK01000710.1-human-gut-metagenome-genome-assembly--contig:-NODE-710-length-26469-cov-44.498068_pt1 | contig 26469 bp, 30 predicted proteins | sample MGYA00250062_ERZ773400 | MGnify/ENA primary metagenome ERZ773400 (study PRJEB29103, sample SAMN06111961) | human gut metagenome | biome: human gut; feature: ankylosing spondylitis patient; material... | reverse complement strand
ACGGATACAAGTCGTACGGATATGACTATGTGAACCGCATAGGATATGACAAATTCGGCCAGCGCACGTACATGAAGTACTGCAACGGAGCGGAGACATTCTACACCTACGACCCGCAGCGGCGCAGACTGCAGAACCTGAAAGTGAATGCCGGAGGCAATACCATCATGAACAACGCCTACACGTATGACGCAGTGAGCAACGTGTTGAGCGTGGCAAACGGAGCAGCCCTGCCACAGAGCGGAAAGGCCGGAGGACAGATGAGCTACAGCTACACCTACGACGCACTCTATCGCCTGACAGGCGCAACCGGAACCTACACGGGTGCAGACAGCAAGACGGCAAGCTACACACTGGCAATGGGCTACGACAACATGCACCGCATCACCTCGAAGAGCCAGCACCTGACACAGGGCAACCTGCAGTTTGACGGCACACTGAACGTGGGCTATGACTTGACATACACCTACGGACAAGAAGATGGGAAGAAATTCCAGCTTGACAACGTCAGTGACGTGAACTACCGCACGGAAGCCACTCCGGACGAGAGCCAGAAGACCCGCAACAGCCATGCCTACGAGTATGACGCGAACGGAAACCTCGTTTACGTCAACACCGGACGCACGAAGAAGGACGGAACGACAGACGAGAAAGCCCATGAGCGCAAGCTGAAATGGGACGAGGAGAACCGTTTGTTGGCCTCTGACGACGACGGATTCGTGACCAACTACTGGTATGACGCTGACGGAGAGCGTACAGTGAAGACCAGCGGCGAGAGCGAGCAGGTATATGTGAACTCAGAGTTTGCCGGCGGACGTACCAACACAGCCAAGTTCTCACTCTACGTGAGTCCTTATCTCGTGGCAAACCAAGGCGGACGCTACACCAAGCACATTTACATAGGCAGCCAGCGCATTGTATCCAAGATCGGTGACTTCGCATCCTATGGCTCGGACCCGAGACGCATACAATATGCAGGAAGCGAGGCAGATGCTGTATCTGTGGACTATGCCGGAAAATATTCGGCTCAACAGGAGGCAATCAAAGAAAATTATGCTACCTTTGAGGTGCCGTACAACGGAACGGACAATAACGACTATGTAGACGGCGAGGGATTCTGCTGTGACGACGGCTCGATGGAAGCAGCCCAGACACGTGCCATGGCAAAGGCACTGGAGGACAACTTCCAGGAAGGCGATGCCTACGAGAACCTGCAGTTCTACTATCACTCTGACCATCTGGGTAGCAGCAGCTACATCACCAATCTGGACGGAGAGGTGGTACAACACATAGAGTACGTACCGTTCGGTGAAGTGTTCATTGAAGAGCGAAACAACATCTGGAATACGCCTTACCTCTTCAACGCGAAGGAATTTGATGAGGAGACAGGACTGTATTACTATGGTGCAAGGTATTATGATCCGAGACTGAGTTTGTGGATATCTACAGATGCAATGGAGGAAAAATATCCTCGTTTTTCGTCCTATAATTTTTGTGAGAATAATCCAATTACTATATTAGATATAGAAGGAGATTCTACTATTCTATATGCAACAACTCTACCTGGAATGACAGAAACTTTTAAAGCTATTGGTGGAAAGTTTGCTACTCATACATTTCTAGCAGTTCAAAACTCTGATGGAAAGTGGGAGCATTTTGCATATGGCTCTGAATATAATGGAGTTAAAGGAGCATTTGGAGGACGATTGCAAGAAGTTGACTATTACGATGACATATCTGTTATGAATGGAAGAAATACTGAAAGAATTAAAGCTAGAATTCCAATAGAACCACCAACCAAAGCAGATGGTTCAAAAATGACAGTAGAAGAATTTGATAAAAGAGTTATAGAAATAGCGAAATCATTTGGTAACAATCCCCAAATAACGTATTTTCTATCTCCTGTTTCAAATCTTCAAGGAAATTGTAATACAAGTTCCTCTACAATTCTACATAAAGCAGGGATAAGTGATGAATACATTAAGGATATACGTAAGCAATTGCCAGGTCTTACTAACGGTTTTGGTTCATATCGCCCGTGGACTTCTGAAGAACAGAGAAATGCAGTTAATGCAGCAAATAGAAAAAAGATATGGCGCAACATAATTAATCAAAACTTTTGGAGTAATTGGCAATATATTAAATAAATAATAAAGCATCTGTATGGGAAATCCCATACAGATGCTTTATAAAATAAACTAAACATGATTAAAAAGATTCTGTATTCCTATTGTTTATTTTGTACTACCCAAATTATATGTTTTATTACTACATATATACTGTTATTAATTTCAGATAATATACAATCTGCAAATAACAGCATAGAAGGACTTTTCTACTTTAGTTTTTATTCATTTATTATTGGTGGAATAAATACTTTTTTCCTTATTACTTTATATTCTCTGAAAATTAATAGGCAGATATTAACAAACATTAAAGCCTGCGTTACTGAAAGTGTTTTGTTCTATATTTTAAGTGTTATTATTAGATTAATAATATCTGCAATTCCTAAAGACATAAAATTTTATTACCATAATATTATTGCTCATGATGGAAATATTATCTCATCAAATGCATATACATTAAAATTTTGGTATACAGATGAAGCTCAAATTATATACGTATATACTATATTATTTTTATTTTATGTCATAAAAAGAATAATTTATCGTAACCTTTAATTCTTCATTCTGAATAAAAACGCATGCTATTCTTTGACGACGACGGGTTTGTAACCTACTACCGTGTCAAACACTTCTACATAGCCAGAGCATTGTTTCCAAGATCGGTAAATTTGACCCTCCGTCCCAACCTTGAGACATATACAATATGTAGTAGTTCCTTGATTTATTCTTATGACAATTAGAGAATAGTAAAACTAACAGTGTCATCATTTATATCAACAAATTGGAATCTTAAAGCTTTCAAGATGATTTGTTTCAGATAAAGAAACCAATATGAAGATAAGGGAGTAAAAAACACATTCATTCGCCCAAAAAGAAATTATGCATTAGTTTTCAGCCATAATCTAAACAGCGGGTCTGCAATGGTATATATACCTCCCCGCTGGGTTTTGGATGTCTTATCTATAATTTTCCGGTCAGCCATCAGTTTAAGGTATGGGGATATTTTCCCGTTATCTTGACCTGTCATCTGGCGGATCTCCTGCAGACTGACTCCATCTTCAGCTCTTGCTATAGCCGACAAAATCCTTTGAATCTGCACTACATAGCCATCATACTTTGCCTGATAATAGAAAGAGAAATAGTCTATGAGAAGCATAATATCCGTTTCCGGAATTGCTGAATCTTCAATAATCTTTGCGGCTATCTGCACAGAACGGGGTGTCTTAGGCAGGTAAGACATCAGATTTTCCAAACGTGTCATATCCGTCTCATGCCCTACGAACACACTGTAATCAGCAACGGCAAGAGGCCGTATATAAGAAATCTTCAATCCTTCGAAGAAAGCAGACTCATAATCGGTGAATGCAGGCAACACCTTGTCGGATGTCGCTATCAGAATGGGTGTACCTTCCCGTTCTATACCCTCCGGCTAAACAGTTTGTTTGCCCTGCGAATTTCCTTTTTCTTCCAAAGAAATCATCAGCTTCTACCGATGGCTAATCTTGTTAGATATACCCATAGTTTCTCCGCTTTATATACTTTCATCTGTAAAGAAGCACAATCCATTTAATAAAAAAATATTTTTTATAGAAAATTATTTTCATAAGCTTATGGCTATGACTGTTCATTCGTCCGGACGTGTTCAGATTTTATGAACACGGGTGAAATGGTGAACGATAGAGTCTGTTTTTATCGTAGGAAGTCACTCTTTCTCTTTTTCTGCAAAATATTTGAACTCTTTTCATTCCAAAACAGAAGATTCTGTACTTTTTTTCGTATATTTGGAAAAGGACCTAATCTGCTAAAGGAGTAGCAGAAATATGGCATCATAACCAACTCCATCTAACATGTTATGAAAAAACAACTGTCAAAATTGAATCTCCGGCCTGAAGATCTGCCGGTGAACGATTTCAACGCTGAACAGCTTGAAAAAATCAAAGGCGGACAATCATCCGTTTCGGATAATTGCGTCTGTGAATGTGTATGCTATCAGGAAGGTGACACACAGGGACAGCAGCTGAACTACTGGTCTATGTCCTGGCAATAAGCCGTCTGCTGCATACAAAAGAAATCAGAATTGTCACACTTAATCTCGGGTATCCATGAAAAAAGAAAAATACAAAAACTTTCCTCTAATCAAGACATTCGCCGCCAAAGAAGGCAACACTTATTTATATGACGGAAGGGCAAACATTTTTCTGTGCCTTTCTCCCAAAGAAAGTGACACTATTTCACGATATCTGAGTCTGAATGAGTCATCGGAAGAGGAAGCCCATGTGAATCTCTCTTCCGATGATACAGATTTCATCAAAAAACTACAGCGAAATAACGTGCTGGTTCCCGGCATACTTGACTCAAGGGTCAACACGCAAGAAGATAATATAGAAAGAATCTGGCAGCAGGCCATGAATGATGCAGTGCCCAAAAAGGTAACACTTGAGCTGACGAACGCATGTAATCTGCGTTGCAAATATTGCCCATATACCATTCATGAGGAAAACGGAAATGGCAAAGCCCATGGGACAGCCACCCTTTCGGCAGAATCCGGAAAATCTGGAATAAAGAACTATTTCAACTCGTATGTAAATATCTTTGGCAAGGTACCCAGCCAATACAGGGAATATTATCTCAAAAGGAATCCTCCCGCAATCGGCTTTTACGGAGGCGAGGCATTGTTGCAATTCAGTCTGATGAAGGAATTAAGCCGCTATGCGCGTACGCTGCCATGGGAAAAGTACGGCATACCCAATGAAAAAGTGATGTTTCATATCACTACAAACGGGACACTGCTGACAGAAGAGAAACTTCACTTTCTGATACAGAACAATTTTTCGCTCACCATCAGCTATGACGGTCCCCCTGAAGAGAATGACAAGAACAGGGTATTCAAAGACGGAAAAGGAACCGGCCAGAGAATAGAGGAAGTACTCAGTATGATACGAAGAATTTCTGAACCGTATCTGTTGAACAATGTACAGATACAGGCCGTACTCGCCCCCAACTATGACCATACGGCGGTGGATAGCTATTTCAGAAACCGTACTATCGGAGAATCCATCGGCGGGGTGAAACAGCTAAACTATATAGAGTTCAGTGATTACAGAAATGAACATAAGCAAGACAGGCAGCTGCAGGAGTTTGATATCAAAAGAAATATTTTCAAGCTACATAATGCCGGACTGAGAGGCTCCGAACTATACAAAAGCCTGGTCAGCCAGCCTCTTGTCCGCTCGTGGCTGAAATTCATCTATACTATCCTGCAAAAAACAGCCACGACACCTGCGATATACAGCAATTATTTTAACTCATGCTTTGCCGGAAGAGCCAACTATTTCGTGGACACAAGGGGAAATCTGCACTTGTGCGAGCGCACCGACTTTTCCAAACCGATAGGAAATGTTGCTGACGGCATCCACGAAAGCACTGTAAAGCAGATGTACGCAGATTATTTCCGCATAATCAACCGTGAGGAATGCCGTTCGTGCTGGGCCGGACATTTCTGTACGCTATGTATGGCCACACTGATAAAAGACGGTAAAATCATCCCTCCCAACACGCATATCTGCAACAACATCAGGGAAGCTGTATCCAGACAGATTCAGGATTTACTTTTCATCAAAGAGTACTACCCGGAAATTCTTGAATGCATGGAGGACATGTATGAACAAGCCAATGACATAACTGTGAATGGGTTCAAAGCGTTCATGGAAGAGAGCGGTGTGTCATAACTAAACCGATGGCAGTTTCCTCAAAAGTTATTTCGAATAACTCCAATAAAATGCTATCAGCCCCGATTCGGTAAGACTTGTAAAGTTTCGTATCCGATTCAGAACTAATTTTATGCAGTATATTTATTTATAAAAATAATATCATAAACAAGATACAGGAATTATATGGAACACAATAAATATCCAATCCACACATTAAATGCCAACATTACAGCAATTTTAAGTAAAATTATTACTGCTGATATTCCTGGTTGTATCAATAATGGGTTGTCAAATGAAATTCGGTTTATAGACGAATGTTCTTACATTACTTGCCCGGCAGAGATTGTTCCTTCTGGACTAAATGGAGAGTGCTACGTCAAGTTGTCTTCTGCGTATTGTCAATTTTTATGGCTCTTATGCGATATTACATTAAAAACTATTGACTGTAATATTATTTTGCAAGAGTGTGAAAAAAGTGGTATAACAATTGAGGACTTTAATGCTGAAGTAAAACAGATACTTAATCTTCCCAAAGATGAAGTAAGAAAATTATTACAATCAAAATATCCCAACATTAATATCGACCAATATTTAGACTACCTTAGAAGAACCCCTGATATAACCCAAATACCTGAACTCCAGAAAGAGATAGCAATTGATTTTGAGTTATTATTTGAACTGACAAATGATTCGGTTAATATCGAAAAGTTTACTCAAATAAAATTTACTGGAAAATATACAGAAAAAGTAAATGCAATGTACTGTTATGGTATAGCTTTTGTTTTATTACACGAATTGTCTCATTTCTCATTGGGACATCTTAACAAATCGGAAGAAGAAAATGATGAAAGGGAAGCTGATATAGCCGCATTTTGGGAATTGTATGGTAATCTTTGCGAGTTAGAGCAATTTACCGCAAACTGCGGAATGCTTTGTGTAATGTATTCACTTTTATTTCTGAATCCATCAATGAAGGGTGATGGAATACATCCAAGTGAAGAATTAAGAATTTTTGAGTTATACGAACAAATAAAAAGCGATAATGATAAATACGCCTTACTGGTCATCCATTTGTTTGATATATGGATTTCATTCAACAATATTCAAAGTTATAGTAAAAAGGATGATGAAAATACAGATGCCACCATCCGCAGAATAATAGAGTTTCTCACTACATACAAAATGAGTTTAAATGATAAATGATATGAAAAGTGCTATTGGGAAGTCTTTTATAACCGTATTTATTGTCTGTAAGATAAAGAATTATCACAATTGTGAAACCACATTTAAATTAGATGTAAATCCATTAAATGGAATTTAAAACTTTTGAGTTAACATTATTTGATAGCTTATTTGCTTGCTTGGAATAAACCAATCACTAGCATAAACATTTTCAAATCTTTTACCACCTTTATAATGAGTACTTCTACTATACAAATCAAATCTAGCTGATAAAAACAGAGAGCCAAAAAGTTTATAATTAAACTCTCCTTCAAGATGATAAAATGATCCTATGGATTCATCACCATTAACATTGACCGGTTTTCCTCCTGGGCTTTCAGACCAATTTACATCTGAACCCAAAGTATTCTTTGTGTATAACTTATAAAATTGATTATTGACAGCAAAAGACAGTCTGTTTTGCAAGCATGAACCATTTAAACCTAACTTTATAGAAAAGCCTGATGCCCAATTGTAATTACGATGATAATAACGGTAATAATCACTGAGAATACCCCCCAATATCACCCCATTAAAATGCCCAAATGCATTCAATTTGAAATGATCACCTTGAAAACGAAACATTGCTCCACCGCCAACACATGCTGGTGTTCCTAGTTTATATGGAACCACACAGGGTTCAATATCATTAGCGTTATACTGACTTATAGTATCGGAGTCAAAAAAATCAAAATGTTGGAAAAGTCCTATTGAAAAATTACACTTTTTTGTATTAACCAACTCTTTAGATATCAGTTGTCCAATAATTTCAACCCTACTTAACAGTGGTTGAGTTTTCATAAGATTAAATTCTGCCAAACAAGAAAAATATGAGTATGGCGATTGGGTATCCGTATCAAACGGATCACCATATTCTAAATTTATACGAGCACTTGCTCCCGCTTTAACAATATGGTTATCATCATGGTATGACAAAATTCTAGTTCCCAGTGATAGTCCAATATTTAAAGGAGGTCTACCAAATTCGCGTCCAGAAACAATACCCTTCTTCCAAGCCTTCCCCGTTACGATACGCGTAATTCCTCTCATAGGAGAAATAATAAAAGAAGTGAGTTCCCTACCAAATCGTTCACATCCAGTTGCTCGATCATCTAAAATCATATCAGACGTTCGATAAAAGACTTCACCTAATGCAGTACCTCCAATAGGAGTAGCAATTATATCATTTGTAGATGGATATTCACGCTCCATAAATAGTTCCCACATAGCACTTCCGCTTATTGCAAAAAGTTCTGATTGCCAAAAATTAAAGCCATTGGATCTTCCTGCATTAAAAAAAAGAGAACCATTATATGGATGTGCAAACATATTGGTATTCAGGTGGTCATTATCCCATTCAAACCCATGCTTAAAATTTTGTTTAATTGTCTCAAATGAAATATACGCATAATGACCTTTTAAAATATATCTATCAAAAGCCCATAAACTGACATTCATACCAAAAGTTTCACCAGCAGCCAGCCAAAAGTTAGGCTTACGATTATAATTTAATTTATCCCCATATTTTAACTGCCTATCTAAACTATCAAGTGTTTCTTGGGCTTGCAAATTGGCAAAACTCTGTAATAAGACAATCGCCAATAATAACATCTTTACATTAAAAAAGTAATGTTTAATAATCAATAAATTCTTCATAAAGAATTTCATAATACTTATCTTAAATGGGGATTATCAGATAATAAATCTTTTATAAAACTCAAACTGAACCATATTATATAATAAGTGAGTAAGCAAACATTGATGCCTACTCACTTACCAATTTATTTTCTATTCAAACATATAAAAAATTAAAATGAAGCTTGATACTGCCCTTTTTGAGCAAAGAATAGTTTGAAGGAACTCATTTTATCATTAAATCCTGGGAGACTGGCATATTTCTTAACTTGTGCTGTAGGAGCAATACAGGTTATCGTTCTATCTGTAAAGCCTTTGTCATCATAGCCAATAAAAACGACGTCTATATCAGTACAAGCATATTCGTATGAACCTAGCATTAGTTTCTTATTAGGGTCATTGGGTAAGTTATTGGTTAAGATAAGAGAAGAACATTTATCATTAAACTTCCATGGGGATTTTTTTAAATCAACGACCTCAGTAGCTTTAACTGTATCATTCAGGACAAATGTGTAATTACGATCTTTAAAATCACGGTCATCATATAAAGTTACAGATGCAAGATCTTCATAACCAGCACGAGAATTAAGCGTATTATATGAAGCTTCAATATTAGGAATTTCTTTAATAAGAATTATTCCTTCAGAATCACATGCCGTTTGAAAATCTTCATATAAAATTATATTCTGGGGATCTCTTGCCACAATAGATAGATTCGTGTTTTCTTTCAGTTCTTTTTCATATATGTTTGAAAAAATATTATCCAAAAAAACGAAATCTCCATTTTCATCATAAGTTGTAGGAATATTCTTATAAACTTCACCTTTATAAGTAATATTCAAGAATTCCTGAGGTTGAAGTTGAACTTCGTCATTTTGAGAAATAACTTCATCACTATTACATGAAGTAAAAGCTACTAAAAAAGCTAATGCACATTGTGCTAATTTAAAATACTTCTTCATAACCACAAAATTTAATTGTTAAACATTAGGTTCATGTCCTACAAATATAGGGATAATATCGTAATAAATAGTGATTCATATGTTTTTTGTATTCGATTACACAAAAATTCCTCGCTAAGATTCTAAATTCATAAGCCCAGCAAAAAAAACAACTATTGAATATTTAATCCCCCACTTTATAGCAATTAGTATTATAGTATGATTTCTGAATATGATTTTTTATTTTTGGATAAATCTTATTAAGATGATATATATTTAATATTCAAGTATTTCAAAATATGGAATCTTAAATATTTCTTTGTGTCATCATATTCAAACTATATAATAATATCATAATAAAATATGAAATCATATTTAATTTTCGCCATTGTTCTAACGGTGGCATATATCATCTACTACGCCGTAATCATCGCACAGGAACTTTATGGCAAAAAAAGGGAAGAAAAGACAGAGGAAGAGGTATTCGACCTGGATCCGTCTGAGGAAGAAAGCGTCGCAGTCACAGAAAGTGATACCGGTTTCAGCGTAGGCGGTGAGCAATATGAAACAGAAGGCAGCACAGCTACTGAAGAACAACAAGAACCTGAAACCGCTCCCCAAACAGAAACGCCGGAAGAGAAATTACAACGGCTGAAAGCAAAAGCCGAAGAAAGGATGGAAGAAACCGAACCGTATCTGTCAGATGCATTCACGACAGAAGAGATGTATAAAGCAATGGTATCGGGTGGACACATAGAGAACCGTCCGGACTTAGCCTGGAAACCAATCAGAGACAAACTGTAAAACAATACAATGCAACTAACGAGAAAACTACTATGTATTTTATGTCTGATGCCCTATTATGCTTTCGCCAAATGCGGAAGCGTAAACTACAGTTGGGGCGCCGATTCACTGGCGACAATGCACGACTATGTGGTGACAATGATGCTGTATGTTCTGTACATCTGCTACGCATTCGCCTCAGTCTTTGCTGTCGTGTCCGCGCTCCAGATTTATATCAAGATGAACACAGGTGAAGACGGTATCACGAAATCAATAACCACTCTGGTAGGCGCCTGCCTGTTCATTATCGGAGCATCAATCGTATTTCCGGCCTTTTTCGGATACCGCATATAAAGAGAATCAGGCATAGGAAAAAGAGACCAAAACAAACACAAGTATTACACAAAAAAGTAAAAAAGAATGTTCAAGCAAGTAAAAGGATTTTTCAAAAGGATGACAGCATCCGCATCCATGAAAGTGCAGATGCTTTTGATTATGCTGCTGTGCGGAGTAACTTCACTCATGGCACAAAATACGGCCGGTGACTACACGGCAGGAACGAATGCACTTTCCACCGTGGCGGAAGAAATTGCGAAGTATGTGCCAATCATGGTCAAGTTGTGCTATGCCATTGCCGGTGTAGTTGCCATTGTAGGTGCTATCAGCGTATATATCGCCATGAACAACGAAGAACAGGATGTGAAGAAGAAGATTATGATGGTAGTGGGTGCCTGCATCTTCCTGATTGCAGCAGCTCAGGCACTTCCATTGTTCTTTGGAATCACAGCCTAAAAACAGGGAAAAGAAGATGAAAAGCGAAGAGACCCGTTATCCCGACTATCCGGTGTTCAAGGGATTGCAACGTCCGCTTGAACTCATGGGGATTCAGGGGCGATACATCTACTGGGCTGCAGGTACGGCAGGTGGAGCCATTGTCGGCTTCATTGCTGCCTACTGCCTGCTCGGTTTTGTTGCCGGACTGATAGCCCTGACGGCTATCCTTTCGGCAGGTATCTCACTGATCATCGTGAAACAAAGACAGGGACTGCACTCCAAACGAATTGACAAGGGAGTGTTCGTCTATGCAAGTTCCAAGAAAATGTGATTGAATAAAAATAAACCATCATGAGACATGTGTGGGCAAGTTGAATGTTAAATTTTTGAATGCGGGTAGGTTCGCCTTCACTGAAGGTGAATCTGCCCTTATTTGATTGAAATAATACAGAAATGACTATATATATTCTCCTAATCTTCATTGCCTTATGTATCGGAATGGCTATTTCTGTCCGTGCTTTCGGTACCGGAGGAAAACGAAAGCACATTTTCCGTGACATCTATTTCTCTGTAGAGAATACGGATGGTATAGGTATCATATATACCAAAACCGGAGAATATTCCGCCATCCTGAAAATAGAAAATCCGGTGCAGAAGTACTCAGCCAATACAGACGGCTATTATGAATTTACACATCTATTTTCTGCCATTGCACAAACTTTAGGCGAGGGGTATGCCATTCATAAGCAAGACATATTTATCCGCAAACAATTTGAAGACGGAAGCGGAGATCAGCATGAATTCCTGTCGGCAGCTTATTTCAGGTATTTCAACGGACGACACTACACGGACAGTGTATGCTATCTGACAATTACACAGGAATCCAAGAAAAGCCGCCTTTTCTCATTTGACAACAAGAAGTGGCGTGACTTTCTGGTAAAAATCCGCAAGGTGCATGACCTGCTGCACGATGCAGGTGTACAGGCAGTATTCCTGAATGAAACAGAGGCGAGCTGTTATGTAGACCGCTTCTTTGCCATGGATTTCAAAAACAAGACAGTTTCGATGACCAACTTCAAAGCGAGTGATGAAAATCTGTCAATGGGTGACAAACGCTGCAAGGTGTACAGCCTGGTAGATGTGGACTGTGTAAGCCTGCCATCACTTATACGTCCATACTCAAATATTGAGGTAAACAACAGTGAGATGCCTGTTGATCTGCTTTCGGCCATAGACAGCATCCCAAATGCAGAAACTGTGGTGTATAACCAGATAATCTTCCTGCCTAACCAGAAACGAGAATTGGCCTTACTTGACAAGAAGAAGAACCGCCATGCAAGCATACCAAACCCTGGAAACCAAATGGCAGTAGAAGACATAAAACGAGTACAGGAAGTAATCGCCAGAGAGAGCAAGCAACTGGTTTATACCCATTATAACCTGATAGTAGCCGTTCCGGCTGATACTGACTTGCAGAAATGTACAAACCATCTGGAGAATACTTTTTCACGTCTGGGCATCCATATCAGCAAACGGGCCTATAACCAACTGGAACTGTTTGTCAGCTCCTTCCCCGGTAACTGCTACAGCATGAGCGAGGACTATGACCGCTTTCTGACGCTCAGTGACGCGGCCATGTGTCTGATGTATAAAGAGCGTATCCAGCACAGCGAGGAAACCCCACTGAAAATATATTATACTGACCGTCAGGGTGTACCTGTGGCTATCGACATAACAGGAAAAGAAGGAAAATACAAGTTGACAGACAACTCGAACTTCTTCTGTCTCGGCCCTTCCGGAAGCGGCAAGAGCTTCCACATGAACTCGGTAGTACGCCAGCTATACGAGCAAGGTACGGATGTAGTGATGGTAGATACCGGTAATTCCTATGAAGGACTTTGTGAATATCTGAACGGCAAGTACATCAGCTATACGGAAGAAAAGCCGATAACCATGAATCCGTTCCGCATCAACCGTGCCGAACTGAATGTGGAAAAGACCGGCTTCCTGAAAAATCTTGTTCTGCTTATCTGGAAAGGCTCGCAGGGTACGGTGACAAAGACGGAAGACCGCCTGATAGAGCAGGTAATCACTGAATACTACGATACGTATTTTAATGGTTTCGAAGGATTTACCGTAACGCAGCGTGAGGATTTACAAAAGAGTCTTCAGATAGATGAGCGAAATCATAACGACAGGCGTGATGAAAGCGAAAGAGAGCGTGATGCACGTATTGACAGAATGATAAACGAGATGGAAAGACGGCGCAAAGAACTGAAGGTAAAGGAGCTTTCCTTCAATTCATTTTACGAGTTCTCCGTACAACGTATCCCAGACATTTGCAGTGAAAACAGGATTTCAGGGATTGACCTTTCCACCTACCGGTATATGATGAAAGACTTCTATCGGGGCGGCAACCATGAGAAGACATTAAACGAGAATATGGACAGCAGCCTGTTTGATGAAACATTCATTGTTTTCGAAATCGACAGTATAAAAGATGACCCCCTCCTGTTCCCTCTTGTCACGCTCATTATCATGGATGTATTCCTGCAGAAGATGCGTATCAAGAAGAACCGGAAGGTGCTTGTCATTGAGGAAGCATGGAAAGCCATTGCCAGTCCGCTGATGGCCGAGTATATCAAGTTCATGTACAAAACAGCCCGTAAATTCTGGGCTTCTGTGGGAGTTGTAACACAGGAAATCCAGGATATTATCGGCAGTCCGATAGTAAAAGAGGCCATCATAAACAATTCGGACGTGGTCATGCTGCTTGATCAAAGCAAATTCCGTGAACGCTTCGATGAAATCAAGGCAATCCTCGGACTTACCGACGTGGATTGCAAAAAGATATTCACTGTAAACCGCCTTGAAAACAAGGAGGGCCGAAGTTTCTTCAGGGAAGTATTTATCCGAAGAGGAACAACAAGCGGTGTGTATGGTGTGGAGGAACCGCATGAATGCTATATGACCTATACGACGGAACGTGCGGAAAAGGAAGCCTTGAAACTATACAAGAAAGAACTGGGATGTTCTCATCAGGAAGCTATCGAAGCTTACTGTCGTGATTGGGATGCCAGCGGAATCAGCAAATCACTCCCTTTCGCAAAGAAAGTGAATGAAGCAGGGAAAGTATTGAATCTTAAACCATCAAAAAAATTAAGCATACAATGAAAAGAATGAATGTAAAGACGTATATCTCAAACACGTACATTCCAACAGGTTCGTATATGGTTATCCGAAAGGCATTGATGCAGGCGGGTATTGTTACCATAGAGGATTTGTGCAGGAAAACCGAGGAAGAGCTTTCAAGTATTCCTTTTATCAAAGGAAAGAACCTGCAGGCCATAAAGGATATGCTTGCCGAAAAAGGTCTGCATACCGGCATGAGCCAAGAGGAAATCAACGTGTATGATACCATTTATTGGAGCAACCTATAGCAAAAACAATCATAAATGAAACACCTGTCACTTATCATAACAATACTACTGCTGGCTGTCACCCGACCCGTACATGCCCAGTATTACAGCGTGAACTACGATGCACGTACCGTAGCTGCCATGGCGGCCGCATTCGGTACGGAAGCCGTAGCGGAGGGCTATTACGGTGAACAGGTGGACAATATACTGAAGCACTACAACGCCGCGGAAGTGGCCGCTGCCGGAATATTTGCGTCGAAATTTCTTCAACACAAGGCTTTCACGGATCTGGGAATCTGGTGCAGCAGTACGGAAAACTACTATTACCGCCGTATCTACCGCATGGTGGCAGAAAAAATCATGCCCAAAATTGTGGTTGTAGCCAAACAGATGCTCCATTCGCCACAAACGGCCATCTACTGGGGCAGCTATCTGATGAAGGTATGCGACGACACGAAAAACCTGTGTATGCAGTTTGAGAGCATCGTGACCAACAGTTCACTAACCTTTTCGGACATCACTTTCCTGAAAATCAGCGAGGAAATAGCTCCGCTTCTGAGACTGTCGGAAATTGGTAACATTGACTGGCAGCGTATGCTGGACAATCTGGCCAGTGTTCCGGGTAACTTCACCAAGGAAAACCTGCGTCAGGATATAGACAACCTGTACAATCTTGGAGTGGGACTTGCCACCTCCGGTACAGCCAATCTGGGAGAAGCCCTGCTGCAGGAAAGTGCATTTCACAACCTGATGAACGGAAAGGTGGAGGAAATCTTCAACCTGTACGACCATTACGGCGGACTGATGGAACGCGCCGAACAGGATGCCGGCGGACTGCTGATTGATATGGTGGGCGGTCCGGACAACGTGGCCGGTCTCTTTGACATCAGCAACTATAACCTTACCCAGTGGATATCAGACTATCTGGATGAAACGGCCGGCACCTATTATACCCAGCGATGGTATATAGCCCGCCGCGACCAGGGAAGCACCGTACTGTGTGACTACTATCCTCCCACAGACGACAACAGCATCCTCAACGGTGGTGAATGGACACGCTTTGCCACCACGGATGCCGGATTCTACCCGGACGCTTCGCAGAGAGAACAGGCACTGGCCAACTCGGAACGATATGCGGGATGGTCGAGAGACCGTGTGGAACAGCTCAACAGGCAGAATGACGGATACAACTACAGTATAAACTACTGGATGAAGAGCTACATTATCAGTCGTGGCGGCAAACAGACCAAGAAAGCCTATGCCTATGAGATACATGTAAAGAAAAGCTGGAACCACGAGGAAATTGTATATGAAGAGGTGTTCGACTCCTACTCGATGGACCTGAATACCTTCAAGGCACAACTGAACGCACGGCTGTCGGAGTTCAACGAAAACGAGGACGGCTATACCTATTATATAGCATCGGACGGTAGGAACTACTACCAGGCCACGGATGAAGTGAAGCTGCAGGGATGCGAAAGCGTGACCATCAGCGTAACATGCTCGGACGGGGTAACACTAGGACAAGGCAGTACACAGTACAAATGCCGTAAGTGCGGAAAATCGCCGAACGCCCATACCAAGGAATGCTCGATGCAGACCACGGTGACGGACGACGAGTTGGATCTCTCGGAACTGGACGGCATGATTCAGGAAGCGCAAAACAGGAAAGCATCGCTTGAAGCACAAATAAAGGCACTGGAGGACGAGAATGCCATACTGCTGAAAAAGATTTCGGAAGCCAGTGTGGAAGAAGCTGCCGTGCTCCGCCAGCAATACAATGCGAACAAGACGCAGATAGACAAGCTGAAGGCGGAACTTTCCGAATGGGAACGGAAACTGACGGAATATGAACAGGCCAAGGCCGATGCCGCAGAGGACAATTCGGTAGCTACGGATGACTATTACCGCATCCCGGCCATCATGCAAGACTGCAAGACCACCTATGGACTCAGCTGGGAGGATAGCGGCTCATGGAATGGATATACATTTGTCCGTAAGGCCACCATGCCCAACATTGACGGGGTAATCACATTCCGGGCAACGGTATCCATAGCCAGAAAGCCGAAATATTTTCTCGGCATCAAGATACACCGCGCTATCGTACAGATAAGTTGGGAACTGACCTCGGAGTACACGGATACCCATGTGGCCGAAGTAATCACTCTGGATCCGGGCATGTCGGATGCGGAAAAGACGAAGCTGGTGAATGACCGCATAGCGGAAATCGCCCGCCAGTATCCGTCGTGCAAGATTACGACAGAATACATGAAAACTCCTCCGCTGGAAGAGACGCCTACCGGAGAGGTATATCATCTGCTCTGGTCGAGTGACCGTCTGGAGATAGCCAGAGAAGTGGATTCGCGCATTACGAAAATATATGCAGACCTTGTATCACTGGAAAAGATGATGCACTACAAACGGAGTATCATTGACGTACTGAAGGATATCGCCCCTACACTTGACTGGGACGAGGGACGCCGCCGGACACTGGTGGAAGAATGCCATGAACGATGGGTGGAGAATGCCAGAAACCTTCCGGAAAGGACAAGCAGAAAGGAGGCAGAGCCATGAAACAATATCTGATTATCGGTCTGCTGCTGATTACCCTTCTGCCGGATGCTGCAAAAGCCCAATGGACTTTTGACATCGTATCGGTAGAAGCCTACATCAACGACCACAAGAAACAACGCAGTCTGTTACTGGCACGCAGTACGCTGGAATACAGCAACAAGCTGCTGCATGAATACAGCCGGGACGAGGTAGGCAATTACAAGGAACTGAATATAGATCTGGACCGTTATACCCGGGCTTTTGATGTGATTGACGTGATGTACCAGTCGCTGCGGACGGTGCTGAATGTAAAGAACACCTACAACACGGTGAGCGACCGAATAAGTGACTACAAGGACATGCTGGGAGCCTATAACGAAAAGATCCTGCAGCATGGGCGTGTAGATCCGTCGGACCTGCTGATAATCACCATTAACGAAAGAGCCATACGGGACATCGCCCACGACGGGGAACAGCTGTACAAGTCGGTAAGTGACCTTGTGCTTTATGCAACGGGAGCCGCCGCCTGCTCGACCGCCGACCTGCTGATGGTACTGGAATCGGTGAACCGCTCGCTGGATGACATCGAGCGTCATCTGAACCAGGCCTACATAGAGACCTGGAGATACATTCAGGTAAGAATCGGCTACTGGAAAGCGAAGATATACAGAGAAAGAACCAAACAGGAAATCATAGACGGTGCCTTCGGCCGCTGGCGCGGTGCCGGTCGTCTGGATTATTAACGATAAAAACAAAAAAGACATGAAACAGACCTCAAAAACATTAACACTGCTTGCCGTGATAGCCGTTCAGGCTACAATGGCCCATGCACAGTATGCGACCTACAACCATGACTCTCCCAAGCAGAACCAGATTACAGTAATGGAAACCGGTACGGGTGCGCTCACTCCCGAATTATATTACTGGGCGCTGCACAATAACTACAAGAAGACGGCAGCCACAAAAAACAAGCTGTCTTTCCGCACAATCGCAGGAGCCAACCTTTACGGTCAGGTGGACGATGCGGAAGCAATAGATTCCGCACTGGTAAAGCGTGCGGAAATAGAGGCCCTGAACGTAGCCGACCGACAGATAGACCTTGCATGGCAGGCTGAAGGAGACAAGATAAACGGGCAGATGGAACGCTTAAAGCGAAACATCGACCGCATCCTGACTGCCGGCGGTACCACCGACGACCGAGAAAGGTGGACAGAGTACTATCAAATCTATGAATGTGCCATAAACGCCACACGGGATGCCTACATGCCCAACGCCCAGCGCAAGAAGGAATACCTGCGCATCTATGAGGACGTGGCACGACAGAACGAGATACTTGTATGCTACCTGGCCAAGCGACAGAACGCTTCGCTGGCAAGTGAGCTTCTGAATGCGGAAGATGTGGGCCGAACTCCCGAGAAAGGAAGCATAGCCCGGGAAGCGATGAACCGATGGAACGAGTCGCGCTTTGCCGTCCGCGGCTCGCAGGGTGCGGGCGGCACACAAGGCGGTGACGGAGAAGAAACAGTAAACAGATAAGAGGGAAAGGAGGAACAAATGGCAGACGGAAACATACTATCGGATTTCGGCATCAATATTCTCGAAGAGGAAATAGATGACGTGATATTCCAGACGAATGAATTTCTAACAGACGCGACCTTCACCGGATCACAAGGCCCTTTCTGGTGGATTCTACAAATGTGCATGGCACTGGCAGCCCTGTTTTCTCTTGTTATGGCAGCCGGAATGACTTACAAAATGATGGTAAAACACGAACCTCTGGATGTGATGAAACTGTTCCGGCCTCTTGCTATTTCTGTCGTACTATGCTGGTGGTATCCTCCGGCAGACACGGGAATGGCTAACAGCGGGAACAGCTGGTGTTTTCTGGACTTCCTGTCCTACATACCCAACTGCATCGGCTCGTACACACATGACCTCTATGAAGCGGAAGCCACCCAAATATCAGACAAGTTTGCGGAAGTGCAGGAACTGATATACGTACGCGACACACTATATACCAGCCTGCAGGCTCAGGCGGATGTGGCCCATACAGGAACCTCGGACCCCGGACTGATAGAGGCAACAATGGAACAGACCGGTGTGGACGAAGTGACAGGAATGGAAAAGGATGCAGCCAAACTGTGGTTTACCTCACTGACCTCGGGTGTAATCGTGGGGATTGATAAAATCATCATGCTAATTGCCCTAATCGTTTTTCGTATAGGATGGTGGGCTACGATATATTGCCAGCAAATCTTGCTGGGAATGCTGACCATTTTCGGTCCAATACAATGGGCATTCTCTCTCCTGCCGAAGTGGGAAGGTGCCTGGGCCAAATGGCTGACCAGATATCTGACCGTACACTTCTATGGAGCAATGCTGTACTTCGTGGGTTTCTACGTTCTGTTGCTGTTTGACATTGTACTGTGTATCCAGGTGGAGAACCTGACGGCGATAACTGCAAGCGAACAGACTATGGCAGCCTACCTGCAGAACTCGTTCTTCTCTGCCGGCTATCTGATGGCAGCAAGTATCGTGGCGCTCAAGTGCCTTAACCTGGTACCCGACCTTGCGGCATGGATGATTCCGGAAGGCGATACGGCATTTTCTACCCGAAACTTCGGAGAAGGGGTTGCCCAACAGGCCAAGATGACGGCAACCGGAGCCGTAGGAGGAATAATGAGATAAAACAATATATCAACAGAAGGTATGAAAGGCAAAGAGAAAATTGAAAAATGGCTGGAAGATGAAGCATTCATGAGCTTTGCGCAAAAGCGTACTACCGAAATAGCCAGGTATATATTGAACAATTATCCGTATGACCTGAAATATGAGGAACTGGATGAATGCTTCGGGCGTGACGACCGATATGTCGTACCGGTAGTAGATTATCTGGTGTACAGACTGCACCGTGCCAAACTGAAAAAAAACTCCAAGAAACGCAGAGAAGGAATCTGGTGGGTATTTGTACAAGTTATCCTCCTTGGGCATGACGTCAAATATTTCGCTAAAGAATTTGAACGGCTGTTGCCGGAACTGCGCTTAACCCTCATACCAATGCTTCATGCAGAATATATGAGGACATTGAACAACTAAATAAAAAAATTATGGTAATAAAGAACTTAGAGAACAAAATAAAACTGGTAGGTATAATCTGTACCGCTTTCCTCATAGGATGTATCATCATCAGTGTGTCGAGCATCTGGACAGCCCGTACCATGGTTACTGACGCCCAGAAAAAAGTGTATGTACTGGACGGAAACGTCCCCATACTTGTAAACCGCACAACCATGGACGAAACACTGGACGTAGAAGCCAGAAGCCATGTGGAAATGTTCCATCATTATTTCTTCACACTGGCACCGGATGACAAATACATCCGATACACGATGGAAAAAGCCATGTATCTGGTGGATGAAACAGGACTTGCACAGTACAATACACTAAAGGAAAAAGGGTTCTATTCCAATATTCTGGGTACAAGTGCCGTATTTTCCATTTTCTGTGACAGCATAGCCTTTGACAAGGAGAAAATGGAGTTCACCTACTATGGCAGACAACGTATTGAACGCCGCAGCAGCATTCTGATGCGTGAACTGGTAACGGCAGGCCAATTGAAAAGAGTGCCGAGAACCGACAACAACCCCCACGGATTGCTCATCACCAACTGGCGCACGCTGCTTAACAAAGACATAGAACAGAAAACCAAAATAAACTATTAAAGAACAGGCCTATGAACATCAAAGGATTCAGACGGATGCTGTTCGGCGAGAAAATGCCGGACAAGAATGATCCGCAATACAAGGAACGCTATGAGCGTGACGTTGAAGCCGGACGCAAATTTGCCAAGGCAACCAGAATAGACAAGGCGGCAGCAAAAGTACAGGGATTTGCCAATATGCACCGGAATTTGTTTCTGTTCATCGTTTTTGCTTTTGTCTTAGGTGGACTGGTATGGAACATTTACCGCATTTCTGTAGTGTACCGTCATCAGCCAGTGCAACGAACAGCAACTGAAATGCAAGATTCCGTACTCAAAGAACGGCGAAAAGTTTTTTATCCATCATCTGAACAGAACAGCAGCAAAGCAGAAGACAAAAGCCCATAAAAGCTAAACCAAGTAAAAAGCAAGCACAACATGACACGTATGAATACAAGATTTGAAAGGACAGAAAAGGCTTCAGATGAATGGTATACTCCTAAAGAGGTACTGGAAGCACTGGGAAAATTCGACCTTGACCCCTGTGCACCGATCGCTCCACTATGGCCGACAGCTACAGTCATGTATGACAAACGTATTGACGGATTGTCTCAAAAATGGGAAGGCCGCGTATGGCTCAATCCTCCTTACTCACGCCCGCTTATAGAGCAGTTTGTTCGTAGGCTGGCAGAACATGGCAACGGTATCGCATTGCTATATAACCGATGTGATTCCAAGATGTTCCAGGATATCATCTTCGAGAAAGCAATAGCCATGAAGTTTCTACGCCATCGCATCAGATTCTATCGTCCGGACGGTACACGCGGTGATTCGCCCGGATGTGGAAGTATACTTATCGCCTTTGGGAAAGACAATGCTGAAATATTAAAGACGTGTGCCCTAGAAGGGAAATATGTACAAATCAATTAACGAGAGCAATGGATATAAAAGAAAAAATCAAGCAAATCAACTGGAGGCAGCCCAAATTTATGTTACCGGCAATCCTCTACATTCCGCTGATGGGCGGATCGTACTTTATCTTCGACCTGTTCCATGCAGAAAAAGCAGAGATTCCGGATAAAACGCTGCAGACGACGGAATTTCTGAATCCAGAACTTCCGGATGCCCAAATCAAAGACGGAGACGGAATCGGAAGCAAATATGAGAACATGGCAAAGTCATGGGGTAAAATACAAGACTATTCCGCAGTAGATAATATCGACCGTGATGAACCGGATGAAAACAAACAAGCTTATGAATCGCAATACACACAAAATGACATTGCCCTGCTCGACCAGCAGGAGCAAGACAAGGCTATGGCCGCACAAGAGACCGATACCAAAGAGAGAGAAAAAGAAGCCCTTGCAGAACTGGAGAAAGCCTTGGCAGAAGCGAGATTAAAAGGACAGAAAGCTATAGAGCCTATTGCCGGAGACTCTGACGCCACAGCCATACCCAGGGACACAATCCATTCTGCGGGAAGAATTGAAGAAGACAGCCGTTCGGTGAAAGCCCCTGCAGAAACTGAAAAAGCCAGTGAAGTGGTGAAGAAAGTAAAGACAACCTCCGATTACTTCAACACACTGTCTAAAAACTCCCGCGAGCCTAAACTCATACAGGCCATCATTGATGAAAATATCAAGGCCGTTGACGGTTCACGTGTACGTCTAAGACTGCTTGATGACGTGGAAATTGACGACCATGTAGTCAAACGCGGTTCTTACCTGTATGCAACCATGAACGGATTCTCCTCGGGACGGGTAAAAGGCAGCATCAACAGCATACTGGTAGATGATGAACTGGTGAAAGTAAATCTATCACTGTATGACACGGATGGACTGGAAGGGTTATATGTACCCAACAGCCAGTTTCGGGAAACGAGCAAAGATGTTGCAAGCGGAGCCGTAACAGGCAACATCAGCATGAACACTACGAGTTCCGGGAACAGTCTGACCCAATGGGGAATGCAAGCAATGCAGAATGCCTACCAGAAAACAAGCAACGCTATCGGCAAGGCCATCAAGAAAAACAAGGTGAAGCTGAAATACGGAACATTTGTCTATCTGGTAAACGGTAATAACAAACAATAAAAGATTATGATAGAAACAGATCACATATATCATATGGACTGCCTGAAAGGAATGAACCAGATGGCAGACAACAGTGTAGATGCCATCATTGCCGATCTGCCGTATGGCGTACTGAACAACAGAAACCGTTCAGCAGTATGGGACAAACAACTCCCTTTAGACTTGCTGTGGGAACAATACCTTCGTATTACCAAGCCGGAGAGTCCTATCATTCTGTTTTCACAAGGCATGTTTACAGCAAAACTTATGCTTTCACAGCCACAAATGTGGAGGTATAACCTTGTATGGCATAAGGACAGGGTAACAGGACACTTGAACGCCAACCGGATGCCTCTGCGCCAGCATGAGGATATTATAATCTTCTACAGGCACCAACCAGTTTATCATCCGCAGATGAAGCCCAGCCTGCCAGAACAAAGAAACCACAGCCGCCAGAAAACAGAAGGATTTACCAACCGTTGCTATGGCAAGACAGAACTGTCTCCAATACGTATGGCTGATGACAAATATCCCACTTCGGTAATTGCCATACCCAAGGAACACCGCAAGGGTGCATTCTATCATCCAACGCAAAAGCCGGTAGCCTTGCTGGAATATCTGATACGAACCTATACGGACGAAAAAGACATAGTTCTAGACAATTGCATAGGCTCGGGCACAACTGCAGTAGCCGCAATCCGGACAGGACGACATTATATAGGCTTTGAAACCGATAAGAGCTATTATGAGATAGCTCAAAAACGTGTTGACGAAGAGCTACAGCAACATAATACTGAAATACAGGCAACAAAAGAACAATAAAAGGACAAAACGAAATGTATATGAACTTGAAAAGAACAATAATGGTATTATTCCTCACAACGGGGCTGTTTGCCGGACGTGAGGTGCTGGCACAGCGTACCTATGAAGAAATGGAACATCTGACAGTAAACGAACAGGTTACAACCGTGATTACAGCTTCTGAACCCATACGCTTTGTAGATATCTCTACTGAAAAAATTGTTGGGGATCAGCCCATAGACAACATTATCCGTCTAAAGCCAAAAGAAGCCGGGCATGAAGACGGTGACATACTTGCTATTGTGACCATCGTAACAGAACGCTACCGTACGCAATATGCCTTACTCTATACAACCCGAATGCGGGAAGCTGTTACGGACAAAGAGGTGCTTTTACAAGAACGTGAAGCCTTCAACAATCCAGCTGTTTCGATGCCACTTGCCGATATGGCCCGATTTGCCAGACGCATCTGGAATTCACCGGCCAAAATCAGGAACGTAGCAAGCAAAGAACATCGAATGGTCATGCGCCTGAATAACATCTATTCAGCAGGTGATTATTTTTTCATAGACTTCTCTATTGAAAACAAGACCAACATCCGCTTTGACATTGACGAAATACGTATCAAACTTGCCGACAAGAAAGTGACAAAAGCCACCAATTCGCAGGTAATCGAACTGGCACCGGCTCTTGTACTGGAACCAAGCAAGACATTCAGACACGGCTACCGTAATGTGATTGCCATAAAGAAACTGACATTCCCTAATGACAAAGTATTGACCATTGAAATGACAGAGAAGCAGATAAGCGGACGCAACATCAGCCTGAATATAGATTATGAAGATGTTCTTTCGGCCGATTCGTTTAATTCTAATCTTTTGGAGGAGGAATAAGCATGAAAAAGATTATTTGTTTTTCCCTCTTGTGCGTGCTACTCAGTATAAATGTATCAGCACAACGTAACAGCGGCCGTCTTTTGCTTGGTACCGGATTATTATACAAAAACGGTATGGAAGCTACACTCGCCTACGAACATGAAGTAAACTACAGGCACACATGGGAGTTTTTTGCCAACGGCTATCTGCAATGGACGGATTGCGGAACCTGCGGACATGTCTGTCCGGAAAGTTTCTGGAGGAATTATCGCACCTGGGGAATCGGAGTCGCATACAAGCCCTGCGTAATCAGAGGACGTAACCACTACGGAAGTCTTCGCATTGGAGGTTCAGGAGGAAGTGACACACATAAATTTGTGGCAGGAATTCATCTGGGCTATGAGCATAACTATGTACTACGCTCCGGATGGACTCTCTACTGGCAAGTAAAAAATGATGTGATAATCAAGGGAGCTGACCTGTTTCGTACAGGTATAGCACTGGGTATAAAACTACCGATAAAATAAGGGAAAAAATGAAAGGAAAGACAATAACAAGAATCTGCCGGTCATTACCGGCAATGCTGATTGCCGCAATGCTGACTGCTTGCGATGCACACATCGAGGAAACAGACATGACTGTACGTCCAGGGCATATCCTTTGTGAAGACGGTTCGACTGTACCTTATGAAATGTATGACACGACAAGAGAAAAAGCTATCGCTGTAGTATTTGACACAGGCACCCATGACGGTCACAAGGGAATCGGGTATGCCGTCTATCTCTGGGAATTTAAGGAACAGGCGTTTGCAGACAGTCTGGGTGTCGGACAAGGAACATCTGCCAATACAGATGCCTATGACGGCAATGCAAATACATTTGCCATCTACGATACAAAGGAGACTGCCTCTCCCATGGCAGAATCCGTGCTTGACATGTGGAGATACGGCCAGAGTGCCTTTATCCCTTCAGTAGCAGAGATGCGCTTGCTGTACACTGCCCGCCAGACTATAAATCCCGTAATAGAACTATGCGGTGGAGATCCGCTTCCGGAAACCTCTGACGACTGCTGGTATTGGACTTCAACAGAAGTGGATGGACAGCAGACTGCCAAAGCCTGGCTTTATTCATTAGGCAGCGGGGCAATGCAGGAAACACCAAAGACACAAGCCCACCGTATAAGACCTATTATCTCTCTGAACAAATAAAGATAGAGAATAACTCAAAAACGGTTAACATCATACACAAACACACTCGATAAAGAATATGGAAGAAAGTAAAGAGTTGCAGGGATTCTACAGAATATTCCGGGCTGTAATCTACATATCCGTGCTAATGGAATTCTTTGAATATGCACTGGATCCAGCCCTGCTTGACAGTTGGAGCGGAATATTGTGTGACATACACGGACGCATCAAGCGCTGGATGATATATAATGACGGACACCTGGTGTACAGCAAGGTGGCAACTTTCCTGCTCATCTGTATTACTTGTATTGGTACACGTAACAAGAAACAGCTGGAATTTGATGCCCGGCGAATGGTGCTGTACCCGCTCGTGGGCGGCGTGGGATTGATTGTACTGTCTGTATGGTTATATAACTATACGATGGATGTACGACTGTACAAACTATCACTTAATATCTGGTTCTATATGGCTGCCTCACTGACAGGCGTTATACTGATCCATATCGCACTGGACAACATTTCGAAGTTCCTAAAAGACGGACTGATGAAAGACAGGTTCAATTTTGAGAATGAAAGCTTCGAACAAAGCGAGGAAATACAAGCTGAATTCAACTTGCAAATGCAACAGAATTCTGATTAATAATTTGTTTAAATTTTTCGTTTGGCGTGAGGTATC
>ENA-USUK01000707-USUK01000707.1-human-gut-metagenome-genome-assembly--contig:-NODE-707-length-26583-cov-5.312533_pt1 | contig 26583 bp, 18 predicted proteins | sample MGYA00250062_ERZ773400 | MGnify/ENA primary metagenome ERZ773400 (study PRJEB29103, sample SAMN06111961) | human gut metagenome | biome: human gut; feature: ankylosing spondylitis patient; material... | reverse complement strand
AGCTGGAATCAAGCTTCTGACAAGCCGTGATGCAAAGAAGGTTTACAGATTCAATCCGTGAAATTCGACGCCGACAAACGGCTCGTCGAATTCGTGAATGCCAAAATGGCGAAGTTGGACCGCTTTGCGGAGCGCTCGACCGGAGCCGAGGTCATTCTCAAACTCGATAAGGACCACGAAAAAGGAAATAAATTCGCAACCATCACGCTGCACATGCCCGGCGAAGACCTGGTGGCCTGCCACCAGTCGAAAGCCTTCGAGGAGTCGGTCGACGAAGCCATCGACGCCCTAAAACGCCAGCTGGACAAATTCAAGGCGAAATTCGAGAAATAAAACCCCACCAACCTTTAATACCTTAACTAACCAACGCCGCGACGGCCGCCTTTCGATAAGGCGGCCGTCGCATTTTTTCGGGAGCAGGACAAAGAAAGGAAGAACCCGGTCCGAATACCCTACCTACTCACCGTCCCGCTCCCTGCGGGCTTCGGTCCGGGCACATGGTTTCCAATCAATAGGCCCACTCGAAATCGTCGACTTGCATCGTATTGGTCGAACAACCCGTCAGGTAGTCGCCGCGCATGCTCGTAGCGCACGAAATCACCAGCGAGAACGGAGCCGAAGCGGGATTGGCAGCATCTTTTGCATACCAGTTGAACGGGAGCGTCGCCTCGATCCAGCCGGTTGCAGTCTGCGTAATGACCAGATCGCCATAGCCGAGAATCGCCCCTTCGTCGAGGCTTTTCGCCGTAGCAGGGTCCCACATACCCGTGGGCGCCGTCATACCCGAGGTCACGCCGTGCTGTGCCTTCCAGTTAACGACGGCCACGAAAATACGCGCACAATCCTGCTTATCCTGATAGGACGCTCCGTCGGGGTCGTACGAACCCACCTTGTCGATCTTGCCGATCTGCGCCTTGTAACGCACTTTCAGAGCACGCGGACGGGCCGTCCAAGCGTAAGGCTTACCGAAATTGACCGTCCCGGAGAAGCCCGAATAATCGAAATCGCCGGTGAACATATTTCCCGGAGCGAAAACAAAGCCAAGGACCATACGGGCCTGCAAACGGGCCGTCCCCGGCTCCGTCTCATCCTGACGGCAGAGCGGCGTAAAGAGCGTCTCTTCTCCGTTATTCTGCTCGAGGAATGCATTATTGCCGCTGTCCCAGACCTTCATGCCTTCGGGATTGGGATACGTGATCGGGAATTCGTTGTTGCTTCCATCAATCCAGATACGCTTCGACCAGCCCGACATGTCGCCGTTGGGAATCTTATCCCCGACCGCCGTGGCGAACTCCTTGCTGTCGACGGCCTGCCCGTCTTTTGCGATACGAACTTCGTAGGTCGTGGCGGCAAAAACGCCCGTACCGGCCTTAATCGTATGAACATCGAGTCCCGCCGCATTTTTCGACGTTTCGTAAACCGGAGCGAGGCGGTATTTCGAACCTTCGACGAGCACGGCGTCGGTCCAGTCGGCGGCGCCCTTTACGCGATACTGCACGCTGCCGCCATCGGGAACATTCGCAGCCGTAACGGTCGCGGTATTGGCCCACAGATCGGCATCGTTGTTATAGGCCAGAGCCACCTTGCCCGTCAGGTGGCAGGTCAGGGTTTTGGTCGTGCTCTTACCCTTCGCATCGGTCACTTTCAGAATGAATTTGTGATCCGAGGTTTCATTGTAAATCTGCGCGATCATCGGAACAAGCTTCGAAATATCGAACGTCAGGGCCGTTTTGCCCGAAACCGCCTCCCCCGAAGGGAACCCGAGCGCACCGAGCGCCTCGGCCATGCTGCCGGGATTCACGAGGTTCAGCTCGGTAGCCAAACCTACCGTTGCGAGCATTTCGGCCGTCAGAGCCGGCGAGTCGATCGTAACCGTGAAGCCCGCAATCGCTCCGGGAGCCGTCACGCCGATCTTGACCGACATCGGATTCGTGATCTCCTGCGGCTGGTCGATGTCACCGCCGTCCAATGCGATAGTCGGAACAGCGGGGGGGGGCGTCTCATCGTCCGTTCCGTCATCCCCGCACGCCACGAAGAGGGCAGCCATCATGGCCATAGCCATGGTCATAGACACTAATTTTTTCATAATCATATTATTAAAATAAAAACTCTATTTGCAATTTTGAAGCAAAAATAGAGGACTGGCGCGACGGCGGCAAATTAATTCAACGAACCCCGGGACAATCATCACCAACAGGCCTTTTTCCGGGATCCGTTGTCATCGGCTCCGATCAAACGGCCGACCTGCACGGCGTGCGGCTTGGCAAACCCCATACCCGCGAAAATGCGGTGAAGCAGCTCAGCGCCATGCAGGGTGAAGAGACCGTCTTTGCGACGGCACTCTGCGTCATCGACGCCCAAGGACATGCTCACACTGCCGAAAGCCTCACACGGGTGCGCATGCGTCCTTTGAGCCAAAGCGCAATTGAAGCCTATATCGACCGCGAAAAACCTTTTGACTGCGCGGGTTCAGCGAAAATTGAATCGCTCGGCATTGCACTGATGTCTGCCGTATCCTCAGACGATCCCACTGCGTTGATTGGGCTTCCGCTGATGAAGCTCACGACACTGCTTAAAGAGGCCGGCATTGAGGTGCTTCCCGGCCTATAAACGCAGTCATTGCCCGAAACTTTCATTCAGCCTGCCCGTTTTCCCCTTTTTCTAAGGACGCCGTGATGTCTGGTCAGCTCTATCTTCTGCCGTGCCCCATCAGCGAAGCACCTGCGCTGGATGCGCTTCCGGCGTCGACCGTTGAAACGGCCCGCCGCATTGATCACTTTCTCGTTGAAGCGGCCCGTACGGCCCGTGCAACGCTTAAAGCCATGGGTCATCCCAAACCCATTGCTGAACTTGACATTGTTGAAATTGGTCATGATCCGGCCCCCGAATTGATCAGCGAATGGCTCCAGCCGGTGCTTGACGGCGCCGATGCGGCCGTTCTTTCCGAATCCGGCTGTCCCGGCGTTGCCGATCCCGGTGCGCAGATTGCCGCACGGGCGCATGAATTGGGCATTCGCGTCGTACCGCTCACCGGCCCCAGTTCGATTCTCTTGACGCTCATGGCTTCGGGGCTCGACGGTCAGCGCTTCCGTTTCTCGGGCTACTTGCCTAAGCACGATGCTGAACGGCGCGCTGCCATTCTGGCTGCCGAAAAAGCGAGCCGCGCAAGCGAAACACAGCTCTTTATCGAAACACCGTACCGCAACACTGCGCTCCTCGATGCGCTCCTTGAAACACTGGCGCCCGACACACGGCTCACGGTAGCGATTGACGTCACGGGACAAAACGAATCCATCCGCACATTAACGGCTGCTGCCTGGAAGGCGATTCCTAAAGCAATGCGCACGCTGCCAAAGCTCCCGACTGTATTTGCTTTCCTCGCTAAACCAGGCAACAGAGCACCTCGGTATGCACCGGAATGTGCCGGCGGAAAGCGTGCCCATACCGCACCGTCCTCCAAACCTGCGGTCCTCAACAATCGGCCAAAGCAAGCTTTCAAAACGCACCGGCCTGAAGGATCGCCCGTCAAGACACTCAAAGGAGGTCGTTGATGGACGCCATCATCGAATACGCATCAACGCCCGAAGGCATGCTCATCGTTGTCGGTGTTGCCTTCATAGGCATCGTTTTGCTCCTCACGGCGCTCATTTTCTGGATTGGATCGCTCCTGCGCCGCCGCGGCGTCAAGATCGATCAAACCCCCGATACGGACGACGAGACCGCTGACAGCTCTCCTTCGGCGGACGAGTCTGCATCTCAAGATCCGCTGGCCGCATTTGATCGTGAAGCCGCAGAACAATCTGCCCGAGCCGCATCCAAAGCCCCTATTGCGCTCGCCCGTCTGCGGGCTGCCGGTCCTGACATTACCGCCGCTGCCGAACCCAAGCTGCCGGAGCCCGTTTTGGAACAAAACCCGTCCGTTCAGTCTGCTGCAGCTCCGGAATCCGCCCCCGCCGTCTCGGCTTATGCCGCAGAAGTGCAGCCGCCGATGCCTGCAGCTGCCGCACCGGCTTTTTGGGAATCCCCGGCAAAACTGCAGCCGAAGGCGCCCGATCCGCTCGCCGGCACTCGCTTTCTCCTCACACTGCCCTTTGAACGCCGATCGGGCTTATCCATGGCTCACGCCGACCTCTGCGGGATTGGCGTAGAAGCGGTCTTTTTTGATCCGGAACCGGTTTCCCGTTTGGATGAAGACGCAGTGAGACTGGTGCCGTTTCTTCCGGCTAACGCGGCGAAGCTTCTTCTGACGGAATCGGACCGCGAAACGTTCAAAGCCGGCGCACTCTGCGCGCAGCCCGATGCTGTGCTGGAGCTCCCCGCCGGTCTCATTGCACTGGAATACAAATCTAAAGGCGGGCGCTTTGACGATCCGCTGCGCTGGGCTGAAACCATGCGCACCAAAGACCTGATCCAGACGGTGCTCGCCGCAGCAGCGCTTTCCGTCGCTGCGGGCCGCCCCGCTGCCCCGGTGCTTCGGACAACCAATGCCGTTTTCTTCCTGCGCCCGACCAACGAACTCAAAAATCTGCTTTCGGCTCATGTCCAGGAAGCCGAGAGCTTTCTACTCTCCACGAGTGAAGGTGCGGGACGCCCGGGCATCAGCGCCTCGGACTACGCTGCACTGATGATTCCTGCACTCGAAAAGCTTTATCCGCGGGAACCAAGTTCCGGATCTGAAGCCGGTGAAGCTGCGCATCAGGAAATGTTGAGAACCCGATAAACGACATTCTCAAAATATTTCTCGCAAAGCGAGCATATTTATGATGTTTTTTTCAAATAAGCATCTTCATTTGGCCGCCTCTGCAAGTAGCCGCTCGCTGAGGCACATCAATCCATCAAATCGGATTCCACACACTGCTTTTGTCGGTCAAGCCGAACATTCAAATTAAAGGCGTAGCGGTCACCGGGATGATAAGAAACGGTGATCAAGAGTGTTTTTCCGCGAGCTGAAACATAACGGCGGCGAATCCTCAGGCAAGGTGTTCCTTCGGATTCATTGAGATTAGCTGCCGCTTCCGCTGTAAGCGTTGTGGCCTCAATGCTTTGCCTCACTTCAACACATGTTTTGCCATACAGCTCAGCAATTAACTCAATCATGAGTTTTTCAGGATGTTTAGGGGCTTCAGCCACTAATTTGGTCCATTCTCGATTGACATACTCCGACGTCCATGCGATGGGCGGAGCTCCTCGTTTTGAACCCATGCGGATCATAGAAAATCGAATAAACGTCTCTCCGGGCGGACACTGAATCTGTGCAGCCAATTCGCGGCTCACAACGATTTCTCTGATATCGAGGATATGACGCGGATTATGTGCTGCAAGCCGTCCCAAATCGGAGAGCGTGGAGAGTTCCTGATCAAATGTCTGTACTCTCCCACGGCTTACCACACGCGTTCCCACATGCGGCGTCCTTTGGATGAGTCCAAGGCGTTCGATCTTTGCGAGTGCAGCCCGCACTGTATGACGTGATACGCCTTCACTTTCGACGAGCTGAAGCTCCTTAGGAAGCAATGAACCAACCGGATAGCGTCCCGAGGAGATACCTTCGATCAGTTTCTCGGTCAGTTTGTCCTTAAGGAGTTCGCGCGTCATGGGGTGTCTCCATTTTGTCGGATAGAGAAACGCCGCCGGATGGTGCTATGTTTTCCGCAGCATCCGGTGGCGTATCCAAAAGCTAACAGACTGTGGTCAGTAGAGACCAATCGCCTTCCACCAGAGCATGCCGCTTGAAAAGACAACGAGCACGCAGAAAGTGACAATACAGAAATTGATCTTATAAAACCTCGGGCGTTCGAAATAGCCCTGTCCGAAATAGATCGGCCCCGGACCGCCCGCATACTCCGTGATTCCCCACATGAAATTTGAGAAGATTGCGAAGCAGATGGCCACCATCGGCGCGGGTGCACCGGCTGCGATCGCTACGGATGCGAAGGGAACGTACATTGCAGCAACATGACCCGAAGCCGTAGCGAATACATAGTGCAGATAAATGTACGCAAAGCCAAGAATTAAGAAGGTTGTCACCCAATCAAGACCGCCCAAAGAAGAAGCAAAACCCAGTGACATCCACTTCACAAATCCGAGTTTCGTGAGTCCCGTAGCAAGCGAAATGATTGCACCGAACCAGACAACCGTATCCCAGGCCGCCTTGTCATTTAAAACATCCTTCCACTGAACGGCACCTGAAACAAAGAGGAAAGCGACAAGTCCCAAACCGATCGCATTGGCATTGAAGCCCGTAATTAAAGACGTTCCCCAACCAATCAGCGCGAGAATGAATCCGACCGCAACGAGCAGCTCCTGTCGTCCCATCGGTCCCATCTTCTTAAGTTCTTCACGCCCCATGACTCGTGCCTGCGGCGTGCGCTTTAATTCTGGGTCCATGAATTTGAAGGTCAGCAGCGGAAGTGCGATGAAGCAAATCATCGCTGGAACGAGTGCTGCCAGAAACCAAGACCCCCAGGTTAGCTCAACACCAAGACCGTCTTTCGCCAGCTGCGCGCAAAGCGGATTAGCTGCCATACCTGTCATGAAGAGCGCACCCGTGATCGGCGTGAACTGAAAGCACGTCATGATCAGGAAATCCCCGATGCGCTTCCCTGTCGGTCCCGCCTGAGAACCCAACACTTCATTGATAGACTTTGCAACCGGCAGGATGATGCCGCCCGAACGAGCCGTAACGGACGGCATCGCTGGAGCCATGATGAGGTCGGCAATACCAAGCGCGTAGGCAACACCCAATGAGGATCCGCCGAAAAGTGATAGTGCACGATAAGCAATGCGTCGCCCAAGACCAGACTGTACGAAGCCAAGTGAAAGCACGTAGGCCGAAAAAATCATCCAAACAGTGCCGGATGCAAAACCTTTGAGCACATCGTTTAGCGGCAGCGTATTGGTGAAATACGTTATCGCCAACGCGATAAACATCAGCGCACCTGAAGCAACAGGAGCGGCGAGAATGCCGGCAATGGTTGCCGTGAAGATCGCGAACATGTGCCATGCAGCGGGAGTAAGTCCTTCGGGCGTCGGGATTACCCAAAGAAGAACAAGCACAGCGACCGGTACGGACCAACGAATGAGTTTTGACTTATTCATGATGCGAAAGACTCCTGCAGATAAGCAGTTTCAGCCGCAGACAATGGGGCTTTCACATCCAAAACGATGCTTAAATGCACTGCCGTTGCGGTGAAGTTGAGGCCTCAGGAAGATTGAACGGAACCTTGGAAAATCTATGGATTCTCAGGAAGCGGTTCCGTTCGAACCTAAAAAGCGAAACAGGTCAGCAGGTTTTCGCCCACTTCTCGACAACGCGGTCAACAAACTCCGGCGCAAGACCGATGTAAGTGTGGGGATTGAGCATGTGGTCAATCTCGTCCTCAGTGAAGGCCGCAGTCACTTCCGGTGTATGCATCAGCACATCCTTGAGGGGAATTTCCTTCTCATAGGCCTCCATGCAGGACTTGTAGACGATTGAATGTGCCGTCATACGACCAAGCTTGCGGGCGAGGTGCATCATCACGCACTCACTCATCATCAGTCCCTTCTGCGCGAAGAGATTGCGCTCCATGTGCTTGGGGTAGACAATGAGATTCTTCAGAATGTTTTTGCTCTTTTCCAAAGCACAGCCAAGCATGTGGCAGGCACGCGGAATAGCCTCCCACTCAGAAAGGAAGCAGCCCCAGTCCCGCTCATTTTCGCTCACCATGGACTCAACAATCGACGGGGCGATGCTGCGCACATTTCGGCAGAGCGCCAGAACGTTTTCCAACACAGCCGGATTGCGCTTGTGCGGCATCGTGGATGAACCGACCTTGCCCATAAAAAAAGGCTCTTCGAGTTCGAGGATTTCCGTACGCTGCAGCGTCAGAATTTCGTGATTGATGCGGCTCAGAGTACCAGCACAAAGCGCGAGCACGCTCGCAAACTCTGCCTGACTGTCTCTGGCAACATGCCATGCAATCGTCGGTACGCCAAGTCCGAGAATTTCCATCATGCGTTTTTGGGTTTCAAGGCCTTTTTCCGGCTGTGATGCAAGCGTACCGACTGCACCAGACATTTCACCCACGAAAACGCGCGGAGCCATGGCTTCAATACGTTCGATGTCTCGTCCGAGTTCATCGGCCCAAACTGCGGCCTTGTAGCCAAAAGTGATCGGAATAGCATGCACAACGTGAGTACGTCCAGCCATCACGGTGTGGTTATATTTCTTGGCGAGATCAAGGCAGTATCCCAAGCATGCCTTCATATCGCGCAAAATCACCTGATAGGCGTCACGCTGCAAAAGCACCATGCCAGTGTCGACAATATCCTGACTCGTCGCACCCCAATGAACAAATTCCCCAGCATTGTCGGGAAGGACCTTCTTAAAAGCCTTCAACAGCGGCACGATCGTGATTGAGGATTTATAGAACTCACCGATTGAAGGAATATCGAGCAGTTCAGCCTTTGCATATTTATTGATGAGCTCCGCCTTTTCCTGCGGAATGACACCGAGCTCTCCCTGCGCTTTAGCTAAAGCCGCTTCCGTGTCAAGCCACTTCTGAGCCCAAGATTGGTCACTCCAGATCCGACGCATTTCATCAGTAGAAAACATACAGCCGTGAATTTGAGAATCGATGGCAGTGGACGGCATAGTGAAAATCTCCCTTCATGCATTAAAGAATCAACTTTTGTTTGCTCTTCCCGTTTAAGGCAAGAAACAAGCTTTAAGTTGAGGAGATTTTTCACGACATGGCCCATCAGCGTGACCAAATCGAACTTATGTCTTGCATGAAGTCACATTGCAGTACCTCATGCCAAACCACTTATGTTTTAAATTTCAATGGAATAGCCTTATGTCCTTTGCGTACAAATAGAATAAAAGAACGGACATATACATCTTTCACTGCAAGACAGGCGCACACATGACTCAAACACAGCCTTCTACGCGAATAAGTACCATACATAAATGCATATGTACCACCGACGATAGTTGCTGCATGCTCTGATTTCGACATCTCTAATATTTCATCGAAAATTCAATAATGAAATAATTTATGTACGAAATATAAAAATTCACCATCTTTTCATCATCTGATTATGGTGCCCATATTAATTTTTCAATTATCAATACAGAAAAGATAATTCGTTTTAAGTATTTTAAGCAAGAGCCACTATTAAGTTCATTTAAAAACTTACAACTTAAGTGGATCTTTTTATCTCAACCTATTATTCAATAGGTAAAACATACTGTTCTCGATGGATTTTCCTTCAATCTGATCATGGAACCTTGAAATTGAACTGATGACATTGGTCGCAATAGTTCTCTGTTGGTCCGTGCTGCAGATGGCAGTTTGTGCAGTCTAATTGGTCCTGATAATGCGGCGAAAAGTGAGGATTCGTCGGTTTTACAGTCTCCGTCTTTGCAACAAGCTTTTTGAGATCATGACATTGCGTACAGGTCTCAATTGTGGGCATTTTCGGATTTGCAGCACCCGAACCATGACAAGCCGAGCACTTAACGCCTGCCGCTGCATGCCGATCGGCACCAAAGTGCTCGGCACTTGCAGCCGTACCGCAGAACGTGAGAATGGAGAATAAAACGAGAAGCACGGGGGAAACGCGTCTCATGGTGGGTCTCCTTAAGAAATGACGGAGCGATCAGATCTGACCGTTCCGTCGCGAACGCAAGTTTCTCAGCGAACGTTAACCTTTGACGACTTCAGCGCCGATGATGTAGCCCGCCGTGAAGCAGCGTCCCATACCGTGCTGTGTTGCACCGCCAGCAGATTCGCCACCACAGTAAAGACCGGGGATCACTTTGCCTGCCATATCGACAACTTGGTTCTTACCGTTAACACGCAGACCCGCATACGTATCATGTGTGCAGACAGTGCACCATGCAGCATAGAACGGTCCTTGCTCGATCTTGTAACGAGGCTTCGGTTTGTCAAAGTCCTCATCAACTCCCTTCTCAACAAAAGCGTTGTAGCGTGCGACCGTTTCCGCTAAACGACCCTTAGGCAGTTTGAATTTCTGATAAGGATTTTGAGTCAGTTTTTCCTGAAGTTCGTCGAGCGTGTCAGCCTTAAAGAAGTAGCCTTCTTCACCTGAGTTTTCGTCGATTTTCCACTGCTCACGCTTAATAGCTGCACTATCAAAGATCGCCCACTGCGGACCCGCTTCCCAATCCGGTCCCTGAGAACCTTCATTGATGGCACAAGCCGCATCGATGTAGTTCCTAAACTGCGGCTTGATCTTCGAAGAGTTGCGCCAGTCTCCGTGCACGTATCCGCCGGATTTATCGAAGAACCCAAAGCAAGTGCCGTTCGGATAAGCTGGCTTGGTTTCATCATAGAAACGCTTGCCGGCCTGATTGACAGCAATGCAGTCCTGCCAATTGCCGACAAAGAGTCCTGTCGCTTTAACCTTTCCCCAGATCGGACTCTGCGGCTTCCAGGCAACGTAGCTCGTACGCGAGCCGACAAAAGCGCCGCGGCGCAGTGCGCCATTGCGGTTCATTGCCTGATTGCAGCATCCCCAGAGTGCGGCGCCAATCGCCATTGCAGCCAATTCGCCAGAACCATCCTGCGGGGACCACTCGCCGCCGCCCAACTGGAATTCTGAGGTAAGGCGGGGATCAAACATTCGACGAAATTCAACGTTGCCTGTATTGCCCCCAGTAGCAATCACAATACCTTTGCGAGCCTTAACTGTGACGGACGGTTCATGGAAATCAATATTGCCGTCCGTCTTCCAACTCACAAGAGGTTTTGTCTGGCCTGGCAGAATGGTTGGGGTGTAATGCGCTTCGATACCGAGGACCCGACCTTCAAGCGGCTGTTCGCGGAAGATCCGATCCATGTGATAGTTAAAGAGAAAGCGGATGTTCTTACGCTTGCGTGCAGACTCATCGAGCGGCCGCATAACGGAGGTGCCGTTAGTGCCAGTAGGTGAAGGACCGCCCACGCCGTTCTTCCACTTGACGTGATGAGAGCGCAGTGCCGTTACGCCACTGGCGTGGTTTGCCTGGAAGTTGTCTGGAGCCTCATCTTCAAAGGGCAGTCCATTTGCAGCGAGGAAGTCATACACGGCAGGACCGTTGTATGCGAGAGCATGCTGTACGGCACGGTCTGCGAAGCGATAGTCGGGCATGCCATCGACTTCTGTGACCGACCAGTCAGTCAAATCTTGAAAATATGTTTCCGGATCATCCTGAATACCGTATTTCTTCTGTAAAGCCGTTCCTCCGCCCAATGCAATAGAGCCAGCTGAGAGAATGGCATGACCGCCGACATCATAATTTGTATCGACGACAAGTACCTCTGCACCGAAATCCGCCGCACGAATAGCGGCTGCCATACCGCAGGCACCTGCACCGATCACGACGACATCGGCCTCAAAATCCCACTTCGTCGGAAGCGGCGCGCAGCTGTTTGGGACGACTTGGGCAGCAGCGCTGGGAATGAGCAGGTTTGCTCCGGCCATAAGTGCGGTGGAGCCGAACAGTGTACGGCGAGAAATCCCTTTCTTGCTCATGGTGCATCTCCTTTGATCGTGGACCCTGACTGTCGAAGATCGGCATTGACCTTCCAAAGGATCCGTGCGGTCAGAATAGAAAAAATAGTTCTTTCGACCTACGTACGTAGGTTGAGAAGAACCAAAGCAAAAGCATGAGCCGCGGGTTTATGCCTAGAGCGTCCGGTTCTGATCCTCAATTTCGGAAAGCACAAGTGCTGCTTGTGCAGGCGTTTGAATCTGGAGTTTTTTAAGTCCAGATGCCCGATGGACTTCGACGGTCCGCTGACTAATATCGAGTTCAATGGCAATCTGTCGGCTCATGAGCCCTTTGGCGACGAGCTTGACGACTTCTCTCTCTCGATCAGTCAAAGAAGCCCATCGATCCGACCAAAAAGGACTTCCCACAAGACCTTCTCTTCGTTTGCGATCTATCTTCAGTGCATTGACGACGCCGGCAAAAAGTTTTTCGGCAGCAACAGGCTTCACGAGATAGTCAACTGCCCCTTTCTTCATAGCGGTGACAGCGGATTCAATATCACCGAAGGCAGTCATAAATAAAACGGGATGAGGATAATTGCGATTGAGCAGTTCATCAAAAAGCTCCGTCCCCATCATATCGGGCATACGGATGTCACTCAGCAGGCACCCCGGGCGGCTTGGGATATCGTCCACAAGAAATTCGGCTGCAGAAGAATAAGCGACCGTTGAGTAGCCTTCGCACTTCAGCATGAAATCAACTGCTTCCAGCGCTTGTGCATCGTCATCAATAATTCGGATCAAGGGAGGCTGAAGGGGCTTCTTCATAATTGGAGCTCTTGTTGTTCAGATGGTGAAACGGGAAGGTGCACCCTGCACAAAAGTCCGCCCGTTGGAATCCGCCTAAAAGCGATCGTTCCGCCGCAACGCGCAACGAGTCCTTGAACAATCGGCAGCCCAAGACCTAGACCGCTTTTTTTAGTTGATGACAGTGGGGCATTGAGGCGTTTCAAATCATCTTCGGAAAGTTTGGGGCCGTTGTCCGCTATTTCAACGATAACGTCCTCACCGGATGTGGTAATGGCTGCGGAGACTATTGGTGCTTTTGCAGCAACCGCCGCCTCACAGGCATTCTTGATAAGGTTAAGGAAGATAAGACGCAGCTCCAGCTCATCGGCATGAATCTGCACGGCACCTTTAGGTGCATGAAAACGCGCCACCACGTCATGCTTCCGCGTCTCCCTGAGAAGGATTCCCTCCAGAGCAGCTGAGGCGTTCAGCCATTGACGTTCGCCTGCATGCCCTTTAGCGTAGCTGCGTACCCGGTCAACAATGCGGCCGATTTCGTGCACCTCGGATTCAATCTTCTCCAGACCTCGCCTCATCAGATCGGGAGAGCCACTGCCTGAATCAAGTGATCGAAGTAATCCGTGGCTGAAGCAGGATACAGAGTGCAGCGGCTGCTTAATCTCGTGCGCAAAAATATTAGAAACCTGCCCCGCAATTGCCGCCCGCTGAAATTGCTCAAGTCGGGCTTCTGCTTCCTGCGTTTGGGCCTTAAGTGCTTCCTCTCGCAAAAAGGCATCCTTGAGTTCTCGAGTTCTGCGCTCGACAAGAATTTCAGTTCTGCGGACATGGATTAAGAGTCCGACAACCAGCAGCAGTCCCGCAAAAATATAGAGCCGATACTCTTCCCAAAAGCGTGAGAGCGTCCAGCCCCGCAGAAACGCATAAGGACCTATGCGCAGATCCTTCATTAAACGATCCGTCGCACTGAAGTCAGGCGCCAAGGACCAGAACATTCCGCTTGATGTCGGCGGCATCTGCAAAAGGATTTCAAACATACGCCGCAACTCTGGCGCCGTTAGCGAAGGGACAGATGAGATGGTCCAATTCGGATAAAGCTCAGTTGACCGGCTGCAGGCAAATTTCGAGTCGGAATAAGGTTCCACGACTTTCAGCGGAAGAAGCACTCCTTTATGCGTCGTAAGATCTTCTAAAAAACAGGTGCGCACAACGCCTGCATCAGCTCGTCCATCAATCACTTCCTGGACAACGTGTTGCATAGCAAGCTTCGAGCTGCTTCCTACAAACGTAACCGCAGAGAAAAATTTCTCCGGATCGTAGTTGCGTTTGAAGATTTCCCCCATCGCAGCCTGATACCCTGTGAAATCACCTAATGATGTCGCCGCGAGTTTTCGACCTTGAAGATCGGCAATCTTCTGCACATTTTCATTGTCCGAACGAACAAAAATGACGGAACCCTGACTGCTCGCAGGATTGGGATGCCGTTTGGAAACGGCTGTAAGAAACGGCCGTGCTCCTTCACTGCGCAGTCGAGCTGCGGCACCAGCTTCTGTCAGCACAATATCGATCTCGCGGTTTTGCACGGCCTTTTCAAGCGATGTGACATCGTAATAACGAAATGTGGCGCCATCAGGCCAATGTTTCTCTACCCATTTGTAGGTCTCCGTGATAAATGGCAAACACGGATCCGGTTTGGGCATCTCTGCAGCCGCAAAGCGAAGCGGGGCCGACTCGCTCGCAAAGCTAATAGCACAGAGGAATAGGATGAGAAGTACGTTGGCATACCGCATGGGAGAGCCTCCATGAAGAGCTTCATCCATTCTTGCGCAAAAAGCGTTGGCCAAGATAGCTTTTTATCGTTGACTTTTGAGTTTTATGCCCTCTTTTCTGGTAAGCATGAGATCACGACAGACACTTTCGGGTCTGCTCTTAACAGCATCCATCCGCAAAGACTGGATCTTCTTTTTCTTTGTGTAAACCTTCTCCCTTTTCCTCTGATTCATTCAGAGAATACTGCTATATACACAACAAATAGGACATCCTTCATTCACGATTTCGCTTTATTCAATTTTCGCTTATAAAAATACTCACAATAATTTGTTTGCACAAACGTATATAAACCCAGTGACTCTGTTTTCATGACAAGTGCTCACGATGTCTTGTCATAAACCCGATATTGGCAGGCCAGATGCTTGGAAAGCATGCTTATATGTCCATTCCTTGCATCCATGCCTCGACGGTTTGATCTCTGCGGGCTAAGCTTGAAGGACTTATGCTTTCTTTCCGTGGAGTCCGCGCATGCGTTGCTTCAAGCCTTTGAATTCTTCTCCTTCGCTTCTCGTCTGTGCCCTCGCCGGCGCCTTTGCCTGCGCGGCATCGGCCGCTCCGGCAGCCAATGACGTACAAAGCATTTGGCTTGCTCCGACAGGGACTTCACCCTTAAGCGCCAAAGCGCCGCTTCGCATTGAGATTTCCCCAGCGGAAAGTCAATGCCGTGCCGCCTACGGAGACGAATGGTATGAACGTTGTCAGCTGACGCTCGGGAAACCCGGAACTCGGGTTCAAGGCGTGCAGCTCACGCCGGAAACTGCAGGGGAATGGCGATGGGCGTCACCAAGCACTATTGTCTTCACGCCGAAAGAGGCCTGGCAGCCCGGTAAGCGCTTCCGCACCTCCCTCATTGGTCTGCCGATGCCGCTTCGTGCCTCACTGACGACCAATTTCCTCACGGTGGAAACACCCCCGCTCACTGCCGTGACCTCCCGTGCTCAAGTATGGATCGACCCGCTTGAGCAGAAAAACCGTGCTCTGTCCTTTGAGTTTGATTTCACCACTTCCGTTTCCGCGGCAGTCAAGACCCGCATTGAGCAGAACTTCACGCTTGATTTTGATGCAAAATCCGGTTTGAAGCTCGGCAAGCCTAGCTTTGTCTGGGGAGAAAATTCAGAGAGCCTTTACGTTAAGGTGCCGGTTATTGAACTCGCCGACAGTCCGGTCGTTGCTTCCGCCTTGGTCAAAGGTGCTGCTGGGCGGGCAAAGCTTCAAGACGGCCGCTTCACCGTTCCCAAAGGATTTGAAGCTGCCAAAGCATCCGTAACGGTTCCCGGACTTTCCACGCTCTTCCAAATTACGGAAGCTTCCATTTTGCCGGTGAAGGATGACGGGCTCAATGCTGAGTATGAAATCACTATCGCCTCGTCTTTGGCGCTTGACCCAACAGAGCTCTCCAAGCGCATCCGAGTGCTGACGCTGCCGAAAAAACTCGATTCGACGGCTGCCTCCGACACTGTCTGGACCGCAGCGCCGCTGATCGATGATGAAGTTTTAAAGCGAGCTTCCGCGCTTGAAGTTCGCCCTGATCTGGAATGGAGCACCACCGAGCGCGTAAAGCTGCGCCTGAAAGCGACGCCGGGCGACTACATCTATCTTGAGCTCCCCAAAGGCTTTGGCCCTGCCGGCATGCCGGGGCTGGAGGACGGCTGGAAGAGCGTACTGCTCCTGCCGCAGCCCTCCGCAGAAATCACGTTCCTGCAGCCCGGAAACATGCTCACGCTGGCGGGTTCCTGGGAACTCTCCCTCTTTACAGCCGGCATCGACAAGCTCAATTGGCGCATTGCCCGTGTACGCAATGAATTCCTTTCGCTCGCCGCCGACGGCTGGAATGTGATGAAGTCGATTGCGCCTGACAGCTGGGTCACGGCTTCATCGGGGAGCACTGACCTCGGCGAAGTCAATCCCAAGCGTCCGGGCGAAGCGCGCTTCACAGCGCTTGACCTCTCTGAAGCCGTCATGGGAAGCGGGCCTGGACTTTATCAAATTGAGCTCACCGGCACACGCATGAAGGACGGCAAGCCCGAAACCGTCGCCAATGCCTCTAAACGCATTCTCATCACCAATATCGCAATGATCGCCAAGACCTCGGCGAGCGGCGCACTGGATCTCTTTGCAGCGAATTTCGCTGACGGGAAACCCGCAGCCGGTCTCAAAGCCATTCTTTTGGCAGAAAACGGCACCGTGCTGGAAACCACGGAAACCGATGCGGACGGACGTGCTCACTTCAAATCGACCCGCGGCTGGGAGCGTGAAAAGAAGCCTGCCGCCGCCGCACTTCGCTCCAAGGGCACCGATCTCGCATGGCTTTCGCTCAAGGACGGCTCCAACGTTGCAGAAACGCTTCGCTGGGATGTCGGCGGCCGTTATACGGGCGGCACGGGTCTTTCGGCTTTCAGCTTCGCCGACCGCGGCATCTTCCGCACGGGCGAAACCGTGCATTTCGGCTTCGGCGTACGAAAACTTGATTTTGACCGTCTTCCGGAAGGCACTCCCATTGAACTCAAGCTCACCAATGATGCCGGTAGAGTACTGGAGAAGCGCACGGTAAAACTCAATGACGAAGGGCTGGGTTCCTTTGACTGGAAGATTCCCGACGGAACGCTTCCGGGCACGCTTCGTCTGGATCTTTTCGCGGGCGGCGAAGAACGCTCCGCGCTCTCTACTACGAGCGTCTTTGTGGGCGACTTCTCCCCCGAAACGCTTTCACTCTCAGCCGAACTTCCCGCTGATGAGGCTAAAGCCGGCTGGGTCAAGCCAAACGATCTGCCGATTTCAGCAACGCTGACGAGCCTCTTTGGCGCGGGCGCTCAAGGTCGGCGCGTAACCGGCACGGCAGAAGTAACGCCGCTCTCTGAAGTCAAATTGCCGGGTTGGGACGGGTGGCTCTTCCCATCTCCCGGCGCCGCTCCGTGGAAAGCGCTGCCGACAAGCCGCACCTTGGACATTGAAGCGGCCGTTACGCCCGGCTCCGGTTCAATAGATGCGATGGTTCCGCTTTCGCTTTTAGAGTTAAACGGCTTTGCCGACGTGGATCTCACGCTTACCGGTACCGAAGCCGAAGGGGCTGGCGCTGTTGAACGGCATCTCTCCTTCATTGCATCGCCTAACGACATCGCCGTGGGCTGGCGGATCGAAGAAACGCCGCAGCCCTCCTGGTTCCTTTTGACGGGTGAGCCGGCCTCCATGGCTTTGGCCGTGATTGACCGCAGCCTCAAGCCTAAAGCTGGCACGCGGCTCAAAGTCACTATTGAAAAAAGCCGCTGGATCACTACGCTGAGCGAAGACAGCTCGGGACGCTTTACCTATTCGGACGATGAAGCTCCGGAAGTTCGGCAAACGATTGACGTCACCGCGGATGATCAGGGCATTGCTCGGGTCAAACTGCTCACGGGCGAGCCCGGCAATTGGATTGTGCGTGCGGCCGATGAGTCCGGCAAAGAACTCCTCGTGATTCCTTACGGCACTGCCGGCGGCCGATTGGCTGATTTTGCCGACGGCATGCTGCCGACGGCAGAGCTTCGCGCCAAACTCGAAAAAACGAATCTCAATGCCGGCGACACCGTGCGTGTCTCGCTGCTCTCCCCGGTATCGGGTTTTGCCCTGGCGAGCTTTGAGTCGGCAGAAGTGATTTCCACCAAGTGGGTGAGCGTCAATGCTGGCGAAAACCTGCTCGAGCTTGAAGCTCCTGCCGATTTCACCGGGCGGGCATGGCTGCGGCTCTCTGTCGTGCGCGGCCAGACAGACGCCAAGAAGTTCCTGAAGGGTTTTGCGGAAACCGCCGTTCCCATTGAGCTTAATGCCTCCGCCAAGACCCTGCCCGTCACTATTAAGGCGCCCGAAAAAGTCGAAAACGCTCGCCGGATACCCATTCAAGTTTCCGCGGCTGCCAAGGCGAAAGTTGTCCTCTTTGCGGCCGATGACGGACTGCTTTCGCTCACCAACTGGCAGACACCCGACCCGATTAAGACGATGCTGCTCGATCGAGCGCTCGAAGTCGATACCCGTGAGACACTTTCACTCCTCATGCCGGACGCCGGATCGCTTAAGGACCTCATCAAAGCCCCTGTGGGCGGCGACTTCATGGCGAGCGCCAAAGCCGCTGCGGGCTTCGGAAGCCCCTTCAAGCGCTCTTTCGGACCGTCAACGGTTTGGTGGGGCGGACTGGTTGAAGTGGGGCCTGACGCTCAAACCTTTACTGTCGAACTGCCCGAAGGCTATGCCGGCCGAGTGCGCGTGAGCGCCGTGGGGGCGGCCGAAGCTTCTGCAGGTTCTGCTCAGGCGCTCATTGTCGCTGCGCCCCCGCTTGCTCTCTCTCCCGCTCTTCCCGGGGTCTTGTCGCTTGGCGACATCTTCCGTGCGGGAGCGGTCGTCACACCGAACATGCCCGCAGAAGCCGCGAGCTTAACGATTACGCCGCCTGCGGCATTTGCTGCTGAGCCCGAAGTACTTCCGCTTAACTTCCCTGCTGTCGGCGGCATATCGGCCTCGGCTCAGTTCACGGTTCCTAATCAGCCCAGTGCGCTCGGCGAACATCCATTTATCCTCAAGGCTGACGCGCGCGCAAAAGAGAATGGAGCGACGCTTTCCGCCCAGCGCAGCGAATCCATTGTCGTGCGGCCCGCATCGCTGCTCCAGACAAGGCTTTACGCAGGCCGAGCTGAGCATTCAGCGGATAAATCGGCATACGAAGTACCGACGGTGCTCTACCCGATCAATGACCGCACCCGCTTCATTGCGGCTTCTACCCCTGCAGCGCTCGCTCCCGAACTTGGCCGCCCCTTCCAGACGGCTGACAACGATTTCGGAGCGGTACTTCCCCGGCTGACTGCATCGCTGCCGGAAGTGTTGCTTACGCTCAACACGGACGCCGCACGCCTTTTGCCGCAGTCGGTTTTGACAACGGACGAGCCCGCCGCCAAGAAGGCCGCTCAAGATGCTGCCCAACGCCGCGAAAAGGTTTATGCCGCGGTGCGCAGCACCCTCACTCGCGAAGGCCTGAAAGCGATGCCTTGGAGCGAATTCGATCCCTTCCTCAGCGCCTTAGTGCTCGACTATCTGGTCGACGCTCTTCGGCTTGACTCGAGCGCGCTCGAACCGTTGCAGCTCCTGCGGAGCCGCCTGGTTCGTTCAGTCAATCTGGATCCTCAGACGATTGATGACGCCCGCACGAGCGCCTACACGCTCTGGGTGCTCACTCGTGAGGGCACCATGACCACCGCGCAGCTCGAAGCCCTGCGCGCCTCCATGACGTCGCGCTTTGAAGGCTGGGAGCGTGATGCTGCCGCCTCGTTCCTGGCTGCCGCCTATTCACGGCTTCGCCTTCGTGACGAGGCTCGCTCACTGGTGAAGTCCACGCCGTCGACGGCTCGTGCCGCCGGTGCGTGGACGCCGGAAACGGCTGCCGCCTTGGCAGCCTCGGCGCTCTCCGAAGCCGGCTTGGGACAGGAACCCGCTGCACGGTTCTTGGTGAGCATGGCCGGTGAAGATCTGGCCCGCACCTTTGCCGCCGGCATTGTTTCACCGCTCTATGCCGCTGCGGCCGCTCGTGCTGCGCTCACGCCCGAAGTGGGCGGTCTCACGGCCGGCGAGTCGGCCGCATCCCCCGATTTGGTCTGCACTCGACGTGCGGACGGGTTCCCTGCCGACCAGGATCGTCTCGTGCTGGGCGCCTGGGGCGCGCTTCTGGATGCCCCCGGCTGTCTGGCTGCCGAAGCATCGGGGCTCCCGGCCTCGCCCTATGTTTGGTGGCAAGTCGAGCAAACGGGCTACATCGTGCCCGATGACACGCAGCCGGCCGACCGCTCCGCGCTTGAAGTCGAACGCACGTACCTTGGCGCCGACGGCAAAGCCAAGACCGAATTCAGCACCGGCGAACGCGTGACGGTCCGCGTCAGAGTGAAGAGCTTTGCGGGCGAAAGCGCCGTACGCGACGCCGTTGTCACCGACCTCCTGCCGGGCGGCTTTGTCTGGGCCATGCCTGCGGGGGCATGCCCCGAAGGCGCACTCGAATGCCGCCGTGCCGAAGACCGTGTGCAGTGGGCCGTGCCTGCGCTCACCAACTGGGAGCCGCTCACTTTCACCTACACCGTGCGGGCAGCCTATCCGGGCGTTTATAGAGCGGGCTCCGCTGCAGCAGAGTCCTTGAGCAACCCCGCGCTGGCAGCTCAGAGCCGCAGCGCCAAGATCCGCATCACGGCGCCTGAAGAGCCTTCCGGCACGAACGCTCCTCAGCCGACCACTTCCCCAACGCCTGCGAGCGCAGTCCAATGACCGACGACCTTTCACACAAACCCGTCGATGCCAGCGGACAATTACCAGCGGCCGGCGCAGCGAATACTGCGCCGACTGAGCAGCCTGCCGCAGCGTCGCCGCAGTCTTCTGCCGCCGCAGAATCTGAAAAAAGCGAACAGGCGACGGCGGCCTCGCCTATTCCCCAGGCCTCAGAAGTCGGCCGCAGCCCTGCCGTTGTTTTTTTGCGCCGCACGGCCTATGTCGTTCTTTCTGCGGCGATCATGACTGTGGGTTTATACGGTGGGTACGCCGTTCTCAAAAATCGAGCGGCCTCGGAAGCTGCGCCGCCGCTCCTCGAAGGCATTCCATTTTCGAGCGTGCTTTACTCGCGAGGAAACGTCCTCCTTCGCATCGTACCGGCCGCTGACGGCATTTTTCGCGTTAAAACGCCCCTCGAATCGATCGACCCCAAACTGGTTGAAGCCACCATCGCCTATGAGGACCGGAACTTCTACAAGCACCCGGGCTTTGATCTTCTGGCGCTGATTCGCTCGGCCGCCAGCACCTACATCGGCGGCTGGCGCACCGGCGCGTCGACGATCACCATGCAGCTTGCCCGCATGCAGCTCCATCTGCAGACAGATACGCCCGACGGAAAACTTCGGCAGATCTGGCATGCGATGCGCTACGAAGCGCATTACACGAAGCGGCAGATTCTTGAGGCCTACCTCAATCTCGCGCCCTACGGAAGCAATGTGGAGGGCGCAGAAGCCGCCGCAGCCGTATGGTTCCATAAAGAGGCTTCCCATCTCACGCCGGCAGAAGTGGCGGCGCTCGCCGTCATTCCGCAGAATCCCGTCAAACGTCGCCCTTACACTCAAGGCAGCACGCCGCTCGATACCGCGCGGCTGCGGCTTGCACGCATCCTCGTGGAGCAAGGTGTTTATCCGCCCTCAGCCGCCGCAGCGCTACGAGCGCCGCTTGAGGTTTTCGGTCCGGAACACCTCCCTTTTCTCGCTCCCCACTACGCGCAAACGGTTCTGAACCGCATAGTGGGGACCCCGGAGCGGTCAGAACCCAACGCTGACAAAACGGCTTTCAAAGCGGGAAAACTCAAGGGCACGCTCTCGCTCGATGTTCAATCGGCAATGGAAGCGCTCGTTCGCGAAACCATTGCACGGCTCTCCCCTTGGGGCGTGAAGAATGCCGCCGTTTCAGTGGTTGACGCCCGCGACCGTTCCGTGCTCGCCATGGTGGGCTCGGCAAACTTCTTTGACCCCTCGATTCAGGGAGAGGTCAATGCTTGGACAGCCAAGCGCAGCCCTGGTTCAATGCTGAAGCCCTTCACCTATGCGCTGGCGCTCGATCAAGGGCTTATTCACGAAAAGACGGTCCTGATCGACAGCCCGATCGCCGTCGGCGGATGGGCCCCGGACAATGCGGACGGCAGCTTCCGGGGACCGCTCTCCGCCGAAGATGCATTGGTGCTCTCACGCAATATTCCGGCGGTCGATTTGGAAAAGCGCCTCAGCCCCGGGCTCTATGAATTCCTCAAACGCGCCGGTGTTGAGCTCCCCCATGACAAAAATTGGTACGGGCTCTCCCTTGTTTTGGGGGGCGCAGAAATCACCATGGCTGACGCCGCCAAGCTCTACGCCATGGTCGCGGGGGAAGGGCTCCTTCGGCCGCTTAGGCTCCTCGAAGCTCAAGCCTCCCCGGCCGAGGCCGATGTGCTTTCGCGTGAAGCGCAGTTTGTCCTCCGCCGCATGCTGGCTTCGCGCGGTGAATCGGTGACGATTCGCGGCGCGAGACGCGAACTCCTCTATAAAACTGGAACCAGCAACGGCTGGCGCGATGCATGGACCGCCGGCATGGTCGGTCCCTATGTCATCGTCGTGTGGCTCGGAGACTTTGCCGGACGTCCCAACCCGCAGCTTCAGGGAGCGCATCTTGCCGCTCCGCTCTTCCGCGCGGCGGCTTTGCGTCTGGGGAACATCCCCGCACTCGACTGGCCGGCCGCCGTCAGTGCACAGCAAGAAGCCGAAGACAAACATCTAAAAGTCGCTCTTGAACCGGTCTGCGCGGCAACGGGCGACCTGAATATTCGGCTCTGCAGCCGCCGAACCAACGCCTGGATCCTTCCCGGCCGCACATCCGTGCGGGATTCGGGTGTTTTTCGCGAAATTTGGATTGACAAAGAAACCGGGCTTCGGGCCTGCGGCCCCGGTCCCGGCATTGAAAGACGCGTTTGGGAATTTTGGCCGACGCACTTTCAAAAGGTCTTTCTGGCGGCGGGCATTGCCAAGGAGCCGCCCCCGCCATACACGGCCCAATGTGCTGAACGTCTGGGTGTCCCAGGGGGCCGTGCACCGGTGATCACCTCTCCCAAAGCGGGAGCCGCCATTTACTCGCCTGCCGGCTTTGACGCAGCCCGTGTGCTGCTCGCTGCGGGGGCCGATCCGGACGCCGCCATTCTCTATTGGTATGCCGACGGCGCATTTCTGGGTGCCCGCCGAGTCGGCAAGGCGCTCGAATGGTCTGCCCCTGCCGGTACGCATGAACTCGCCGTTGTGGATGATCTCGGGCGCACGAGCACGATGCGGCTTACGATCAGACGCCGGTAATCACGAGAACCTCGCACGGCCAGCTGTCTGCGGGCCAAGGGTCTGGAAGAACCGATTGCCGCAAGGTCTAACACTTTTTTATAAATTCCTATGTTTGACCTCAGCGTTCCCGCACTAACCTTGTCATATCTGAACAATGATTCAGAAATCGCCGCAATGGCTATTGCAAAGAAAGGAGCTTTGTTATGAAGAAGAGGTTTGCTGCAGCCGCCGGTAGCGGCTCCGGATTTCGACGCTCGCTCGGCGCTTTGGCTTTGATGCTCACCTGCGGCGTCTTTGCCGCTTTCTCCGCCCTGCCCGCACCGGCATTGGCCGGCCCGCCGCCCGGCATGCACCATCCCGGACCCGGCTTTGGCGGTCCTGGTCATCGCCCGGGCTTCCGCCCCGGCCCGCCTCCACCCCCGCCGAGATACCATCGCGGCTGGCACCCTCGTCCTTGGTACCGCAGCTGGGGTTTCTGGGTGCCGACGATTACGGTCGGCACGATCCTCGGCGCAGAGCTCTATCGCTCCTCCGCGCCGCGCTATGTTGAAGTCCCGGTGCAGACAGTTCCCGTCACACCAAGCACGTCCTATGCTGCCGCGGCTCCCGCAGCATCGGGCGCTGCCGGATCCGGCAGCTATCCGTGGTATTGGTGCTCGAGCGAACAAGGATACTTCCCGACCGTTCGCTCCTGCCCGCTCGGCTGGGAGACCGTGATGGGTTCGAGCAGCACAACGCCTCCCGCGCCGCCCGCTCCCTAAACGGCAAATGCCCGCCCGGAATCACGCAATGATTCCCGGCGGGCATTTTCATGAGCCCACACGACTCTCGTTCAGCTCCGACAAGAGCATTCGGCGTTATTCGTTTGCGCCTTCGCCTTCTTCATCGTCCTGAGCCTTGGGCTGAGGAGCGGCCTGAGCCTGACTGAGGCGATCAAGATATTCGCTCGTTACGTCGCCCGTGACATAAACGCCGTCAAAGCATGAGCAATCGAAGGCCGGAATCGACGGATTCAAATCCGAAAGCGCATTCTTCAGGCCGTCAAGCGTCTGGAAGATCACCTTGTCGGCGCCGATCACTTCAGCCACAGCGTCCGCATCCTTACCGTCGCCGCAGATCAGTTCCGACTTCGTCGGCATATCAATGCCGTAGACATTCGGGAACATCACGCGGGGCGCAGAAGAAGCAACATAGACCTTCTTTGCGCCGGACTCGCGCGCCATGCGGACGATTTCCTTCATCGTCGTGCCGCGCACGATGGAGTCGTCAACAAGCAGCAGGTTCTTGCCTTCAAATTCCACTGGCATGGCGTTGAGCTTTTGACGCACGCTCTTCTTGCGGGTCGTCTGCCCGGGCATGATGAAGGTGCGGCCGATATAGCGATTTTTAATGAACCCTTCGCGGTAGGGGAGTTCAAGCTGCTTAGCGAGCTCCTGCGCGCACGGCCGAGAGCTGTCTGGAATCGGCATGACGACGTCAACATCCTTGAGGTCAATCGTCTTTTTCACCGTTTCGGCCAAATAAACGCCGAGATTGAGGCGGGCGCCATAGACACTGATGCCGTCAATGAGGGAATCCGGACGCGCAAAATAGACGTATTCGAAAGCGCAGGGATTCTTCACCGGATTCTCGGCGCACTGACGCGTTTCAACGTTCCCCTTGAAATCGATCCAAAGCGCTTCGCCGGGTTCCAGATCGCGTTCGAGCTTAAAGCCGAGCCCCATCATTGTCACCGATTCAGAGCTCACCATCCATTCGCGCTCGCCGTTGGCAGCAATCGCCGAACCAAAGCAGATCGGCCGAATAGCATGCGGATCACGGAAGGCAAGGAGCCCCTTGCCGGCAATCAGCGCCACCACGGCGTAAGAGCCCCGCACGCGCTTATGCACGGCCGCGACGGCCTTGAAGATGCCGTCAGCGTCAAGCCCCCGGCCTTCGCAGACGCGGGAGATTTCATTGGCTAAAACGTTGAGCAGCACCTCCGAATCGCTCGTCGTATTGATATGACGATGGTCGTGCTCGTACAGATCCTGCTTGAGCGCTTCGGCATTCGTCAGGTTGCCGTTGTGAGCGAGCATGATGCCGTAAGGCGCATTGACGTAAAAGGGCTGCGACTCCTGATTCGAACTCGCACAGCCCTGCGTCGGGTAGCGCACGTGACCGATGCCGACATTGCCCGTCAGATCACGCATGTTGCGCGTACGGAAGACGTCGCGCACCAGGCCCATGGCCTTATGAATGTGGAACTGCAGACCGTCGAGCGTCGCGATGCCCGCCGCATCCTGACCGCGATGCTGCAAAAGGAGCAGCGCGTCGTAGAGGCGTTGATTAACAGGTTCATTGGAAAGGAGGGCAACAATGCCGCACATGGATGTAATCCTCGATTAGGCCGGGGTGAACGCCCGAAGAGAAAATAGGAAAAAAGGGAAAAACAGTAATTTTGCGCACATGGGCTATAACGGCAGAATGCGCAAAGCCGCCCGGACGAGTCTCGGAGCGGCTTTGAGTGAAAACTTGCACATGATATGAATGAGCCTTGCCTCTATCAGCTGCGGCGATAAGACCGGCGCATGTCAGCGAGCCATGCCGGCAGATAAGGCATCGACCAATTGATGATCGTTTCCGTCGGTCCGATCAGCACGGACTGCTGCCACATACGGCTTTCATGGATGGAAGCGGGCATACCGAAAAAGAAGACACAGGCGCAGACAACCACAATGCCGCGCAGGAAGCCGAACACGGCGCCCAGAGCGCGGTCTTCAAAGCGCAGCGCCGCCGTTTCAAGCAGACGCCGAATAATGGCCGAAAGCAGTCCCACCACAAAGAGGCAGGCCACAACGATCAGGACAGCCGCAATGATGACGCGCGGCAGCCATCCGATGCTTTCAAGCGGAATGTGTTCGGCGACAACCGCGGAATAGTTCATCGCCAGAAAGATGCCTGCAACCCAGCCGGCAATGGCCAGCACTTCACGCAGCACGCCGCGCATGATTCCAACGATAGTGGAAAGTGCGAGAACGGCAATGATGATCCAGTCGATTTCCGTCATGAGTGCGCTGCAGGCGGGAGAGAAATGAGTTAGAGAAAATGGCGGGCTTTGTGCCGCCCGTTTCCGGCTGCCCCAAGAGTGACGCCAGACTTCTCTTAAAAAGGGCTACATTGTACCGAAAATTGTCTGCCGGACTTTCGATTCCCTCGGAGGTTTTATGACCCCGAAGCCACCTGCTGTCCGGCCTCAAAGCATTAATCTTTTTTCGCCAGATAAGGCTTTTGAGCGATGCCGTTAAGCATGATCGTACCCCGCACGCCTTCGGCTTCAGATTTCTCAGCATAAAGCCCCACGCGAACCTTCCAAAGTGCGCCGCCCTCATTGGTACGGTAGGCGGGGAGCCCCAGGTGCGCTAGCTTTTTCACTGTGCGCTCCGCGGCGGCTTCGTTGCTCGTAGCGACAACCTGCACATACCAGCCCTTGCCCGTCGGCGGCGCGATGCCGGCTGACTTCGCGGCCGGTTGCGGCTTCTGAGCCGGTTTCTGAGCCTTTGGATCGGGCTTTGACATATTGCTATGCCCGCAACAACGTGAAACGCTGGCATATGATTGATGACTTCGCTGACCCTGAATTCTTTCCGGG
>ENA-USUK01000686-USUK01000686.1-human-gut-metagenome-genome-assembly--contig:-NODE-686-length-27077-cov-10.123185_pt1 | contig 27077 bp, 27 predicted proteins | sample MGYA00250062_ERZ773400 | MGnify/ENA primary metagenome ERZ773400 (study PRJEB29103, sample SAMN06111961) | human gut metagenome | biome: human gut; feature: ankylosing spondylitis patient; material... | reverse complement strand
AAGAAACCAGTTCACAGAGTTGAAATGACTGAAGGAAAAAGGAACATCATCCGCCAGCTTCTCGAAGAATACGATATTCATTCAAAATGGAAATCTTAAATCCGAACTTCAGTATCTCATGGATCAGACGGAACAGGCAAAAGAAACCCATAGGATGGAAATTGTAAATGACATCTACAAAAAGCTACATGATCTGGATTATTTTTTGCTGCGATATGGTCCTAAAGATGTCGCTAAGTATGTCGAAGATGATTCTACGGTATCTAAATACTACGGCACCCTTCCTTTCTATTAACCTTTCCTCGCAAAGAACTCCGACATGGTAATGCCCAACCCATCGCAGATCCGCTCAATCGTGTCGACAGATAATTGTCCGCCGCGGCGTTCGCTGTTTTTCAGGGTCGAATGAGATACATCGCATATCTGAGACAGCTTAAAAAACGTAAGACTCCGCTCATCTGCCAACTCTCTCACTATTGCAATCGTGTTCATCAAATCCCCGCCTTTCAGCATTTTAATTTTCAAAGTTTCTTACAGCACACGCCCAATGACTCGAAATCCTCGTTCCGGGCTAATGATTCGATCAGAATAGTCTTTGTTATACGAAATCAAAACCGGCTGCATGTGGAGCCTTCCGTAGCTGTCCGTAAATGCGTCACGGTCGCTCTCGTCAGGCTCCCGCTCCCCATAGGATTTCAAATAGCCTTCACCGTCATAGACGAACACACCGACCTGGCCTATCGAGAGCGTCTCGCACCGCTCCACCCAGACGATCTGCCCGTCATGGTAGACCGGCTCCATACTGTTGCCGGATACTCTAACGCCAAAATCCGCTTCCGCCGGGACCGCGTTTTCCGGAAAACTGACCATCTCAAAGTTGTCCTCATCCAAGAAACTGCCTGTACCGGCTGAGACTCTGAGATTGCTGACGGGCTTATCGATATAGCGGATCGTATTTGTGGGCGTTGGCATGGGATTGTATTTACCGGTAGCGATCAGATCCTCTCGGTAAGCACGAACCTTTTCCGCCCCCACTTCGTTGAGCAGAGGCGTGTGTTCTCCGGTAAAGGCAGCAAGGCCATCCTCAAGATCCAGCGCATAGCAGATCGCCAGCAGTTGGTATGCATTGGGAACAGTCAGGCCATTCGTCCACTTCCCCAGCGCGGATTGGCTTACATCTACACCAAAGTCCTTCAATGTTGTGCAGAATTCTTTTTTACTCAGCTTTCGGTTTTTGAGTTCTTCCGAAAGCCTTGTGCCAATTACATTGTTCTGCTTCTCAGCCTCAGCACTGTATCTCACACCGTTCTTTGAAGGAGCCGGAAACGGGATAACCGTTGTTTTATGACTGTTCATAAAGAAACCCTCCGTCTTAGGATAATCCCATTATACACGGGGACAGCTATTCTTGTCAATCGCAAATAGCTTGTTGCGCTACAAATGCGACATTGACATAGCTTTATAAGATTGTTATGATGGGGTCATAGCCAAGGGAACACCTTCCCTTCCATGACAGCTAAGATGTGAGGAGGAACGCGGATGCCGATTTTATCTCGGAAAGATCTTGAACGGATATCACGCAGAGTACTGTTCCGCTATCTGACGCTGTCAGACCGCAAAATGGATCGCATCGACCCGGTCGACTTTGCGGAAAAGATCTGCGGACTTCATTTCGCGTTTGCAGATATGAGCGTAACGGGCTCGATCCTTGGGCTGACCTCCTATAGCGACGTCGATCTCACCATATCCGTTCCCCGTGGAAACGGGTCAGTCCAGGAATTTCACTTGAACGGCAATATCGCCTATGTGGATCAAAACCTCGCAAATGCGGGATCGGTGGGACGGTTGAATTTCACTCTGGTACATGAAGCCGCGCATCAGATTCTCGGTATGCTTTACCCGGAGGAATACAATCCAAGCGCGCAGCCGTTCATCTGCCGCCTTGCGGATGAACGCTGCTCATACCCCATCACCGATTGGGTAGAATGGCAAACAAATGTGCTGACGGCGTATCTCCTACTCCCCCGTGAGCTGATCGACCGCTACATGGATGAGCTTGGCCTTGGCCGGCAGATCAAACTCCTGAACAAAGTATTTGCCCCCAAGGAATATGCTCTGTTTTCTGAAATGGCAAAGCGTTTAGGCGTCTCGAAAACAGCATTATCCATTCGTCTGGACAATCTTGGCATGATCGGCCGAAATGATTTTAGTAATCCGTATGCGCCCATCCATATTGATGCGGATGACTTTGACACAGCATAGGAGGTAGTTGTTATTATGGCAAAAATCAATTCCAAGGCGCTTGATCCGCAGCGGTATGCCTGCATTCAAGCCGAACAGCGGGAGCTTGAGCAGCAGTACTCCACCCATATCACCATGGCACGGCTTTGCCCGTATTGTAAGCTGCGGCTTGAAACGCTCTGCAAAGGGGCCCACGGCGCGACATACCTGAAGTGCCCGCAATGCGGAGAGGCGGTTTTCTTCCCGCCTGTTGTATTCCGCATCGCATAACCGCGAATAATCGATCTGTCCCCAACAATTAAATACCAAGTATGAGCCTCGGAGCCGCTTGATGCGTGACCATCCCATGTGCCGCTTGATTTGTAACTATCGTTCCTTTTAGGAACATAGTTCTGTCAACGCGGCCAATGGTCAGACAAATCAAGCGGCTCTTTTTTTGCGCATGCAGCTCCGGAAAAGGAGTTTGCAATGCGCTTTTTTCATATCCTCCCCCTTTTAGCGTGGGAGCCGTATATCGCTGAATACCCCTGATCTCCCGATTTTTTGAACCTCACCAAATTCAAAAAATCACAAAGGAGATCAAAAATCATGTCAGAAAAAACTTATATTCTCAACGTTTACAACACTATGACCGGCGAATTTGAGCTCGTCCAGGTCACGAAGGAAGTCTTCCAGACCTACAGGCGGACGAAATGGCACATTGAAGACAGCACGGAACGCTTTTACAAGCACGAAACGCAGATGAGTTCGCTGATCGGCGGTGAAAATGACGGATACGAGCGGTTCCATGAATTTATTGATTATGACAACACCCCTGAAAATCAGGCAATTGAGGAGATGGTGCGCCAGTCCCTGCGTAATATTCTGGATCTGCTCCCGCCGAAGGATTATGAGCTGATCTACGAGCTTTACTTCAAAAACCGCTCCGAAAAGGAATACGCACAGATGCTTGGGGTCTCTCAGCAGGCCATTCATGTGCGGAAAAAGCGCATCCTGAAAAAAATTAAAAATAATTTGGATGAGCAGGGTTGTTAAGATGCCAGTTTTTTCCCGTATACATACGAGAAGAAAAGAATCTTCTTGTGAACATTGAAAACTGAATATCCGGTGACGAATAACGTCAGCTGACGGTCCCCCGGCGAGGGGGAACAGCGATGCGGCGAATGCGCGAAGACCACCTGCATCGGAATTACTCCGATGTCAATGAACGGCCAATAAGGTGCAGAGCGAAACTCATTCAGCCAAAAGCGGGCATGGCAGCCCGTCTCGCAATGATCCCGTCAGCCTATAATGGTACATTCTGTCCAGCCACAGCCGCAAGCAATGGGGGCAGCTCGGAGAGATCCTCTGAGGGGTTAGATTCCCGATGGGCGCTGCCAGGCGCCGGTTCGTTCAACCGCCCGACAGTCCGGGAAGTAGTGTCGAATAGGACTGAGCAAAAGAACTTTAAAAAATATAATGAGGGCCGCTCCATATCCGGGTATAGCAATATGCTTCCAACCAAGACAGGAGCGGCCCTCTATTTTTACTTCTGAGCTAAAAGATGTGTTTTCAACAGCACATTCTCTAAGGCTCTATGATCTTCATGTAACTGCCACCAGCAGGGCTTCAGAAAGCAGAGAACATTCTCCGCCCATCTGTAGTCATCCGGCTGCAGCGTTCCCATTGCGACACCGCACTGAAACGCGGCGTTTCGTTTCCGCACAGACGCTTCCACACCGGCCTGCGCCAAATGCGCGTTCAAAAACCCGCAAATGACAGCCGCCTCTTCCGTTGTATAAAGCATAGTTCTCATCCCTTTCCACAAACAGGCATCATTGTAACACGGTGCTCTTGTTTTGAAAATGGGCTGTTTCCACAAGTTTTAAAATAAAAGTTTGTTACAAACAGTTGTTCGATTTTCGATGCTGTGCTATACTATTTTCAGAGAGGAGGTGCGCCATGCAGCAAAACGGACGAACGTATATTGCCATTGACCTGAAAGCCTTCTACGCCTCCGTGGAATGCATGGAGCGCGGGCTTGATCCTCTGACCACCAATCTGGTGGTGGCTGACGCCAGCCGGACAGAGAAAACTATCTGCCTTGCCGTGACTCCCTCCCTAAAGGCATACGGCATCTCCGGCAGAGCGAGGCTCTTTGAAGTGGTGGAGCGTGTCAAGGAAGTCAACGCGGAACGGCGGCGCAAAGCTGGCTGCCTTTCCGAAAAGAGCTTCAACGCCAATGAACTGGCGGCTGACCCATCCAGAGAAGTAGATTATCTCATTGCCCCTCCTCGGATGGCAAAATACATCCAGGTCAGCACTCAGGTCTACAACGTATACCTGAAATACATCGCCCCGGAGGACATCCATGTCTATTCCATCGACGAGGTGATGATGGATGTGACGAACTATCTGCAAACTTACCACATGACCGCCCGTGAGTTGGCAAAGGTTATGATCTCGGACATCCTGCACACCACGGGCATCACAGCCACGGCGGGCATCGGCAGCAATCTCTATCTCTGCAAGGTCGCTATGGACATTATGGCGAAACACGTTCAGCCGGACAAAGACGGTGTCCGCATTGCGGAGCTTGACGAAATGAGCTACCGTGAGCAGCTTTGGGCGCACCGCCCGCTGACAGATTTCTGGCGCGTTGGGCGCGGTTATGCAAAGAAGTTGGAAGCCATCGGCATCTACACCATGGGCGATGTTGCAAGATGCTCCATCGGCAAGCCGAACGAATACTACAATGAAGAACTGCTCTATCGGATGTTCGGCATCAACGCTGAACTCCTCATCGACCACGCATGGGGCTGGGAGCCGTGCCGGATGCAGGATATCAAGGCATACCGGCCGGAAACGAACAGCATCTGCTCCGGGCAGGTTCTCCAATGCCCGTATTCCTTTGAGAAAGCACGATTGGTTGTACGTGAGATGGCGGAAGCCGTCGCGCTGGATCTGCTGGAAAAGAAGCTGGTAACGGATCAGTTGACCCTGATGGTGGGATATGACATTGAAAACACCGCAGGCGGCAGCTACCACGGTGAGACCGTGACAGACCGCTATGGCAGGAAGATCCCCAAGCACACCCACGGAACAGCAAACCTGCCGAGAAAGACATCTTCGGCCCGGAGCATCACGGACGCCGTTCTTGGCGTTTATGACGCAAAGGTCAATCCGAAGCTGTCTATTCGGAGACTTACCATCACCGCCAATCGGCTGGTGGGCGAAGATACGGCACAGCAGGAGCCGGAAGCCCCGGTGCAGTTCAATCTGTTTGACAACGTTGAAGTGCAGGAGCAGCGGCTGCAGGAGGAAGAAGCTAAATTGAAACGGGAGCGCAAAATTCAGGAAGCCATGCTCGACATTAAAAAGAAGTTCGGCAAAAACGCCATTTTGAATGGTGGGAGCTATCTGGAAGGCGCTACCGCTAAAGAACGGAATAAGCAGATCGGAGGGCATAAGGCGTGAGCGGACAATACGATGACATCATTCGCCTGCCCCATCCGGATTCGTCAAAACATCCGCGAATGTCCCTCTATAACCGTGCGGCGCAGTTCTCTCCCTTTGCCGCCCTGACCGGCCACAGCGCAGCCATTGCGGAAACCGGGCGGCTGACGGACCAGCGCATGGAACTGGATGAGTACGAAATGGCACGTGTGGACGCGGAATTGCAGCGTCTCCAGGAACTGCTTCCCGGCAGGCCCACGGCGTCCATCACCTACTTTGTGCCAGACGAACGGAAGAACGGCGGCAGCTACCAAACTGTCACCGGAGAGGTCAAGCGGATCGACGCAGTTAACGGTGTGATCCAGATGACGGATCGGCAGTGTATTCCCATTGCGGATGTTTTCAGCATTGAGATCATCCCATAAAGACACCATAACGAAAACTCCCAAACCCATTTGTGAAAGTGGGCTTGGGAGTTTTCATTATCATTCAAATCAAATCACAAAAGGAGGAATCCGAATGAATCCAAACGCAGATTATCTTGGCATTGTCACCATGCTTCGCAGCCTGCGGGAGCAGGGGCTCGTCAGCGGCAGCGAAGCCAAAAAGATCGCCGCGCGGCTGAGGGTACAGCTTGGCGCAGACATCATTATTTCTCTTTGATTTCTTCGCTTTTAGGATAGCTATTGCGGATGTTATATGGTATTGTGTGTTACTGACGAAGGAGGTGGCAGAGGAATGAGTGATAAGGAGAAAACCAACGGTTCTCTGGCCATGGCTCCGCGGGTCATTACGATTCCGGCAGCGAATCAGGAAACCGCACGAAAACTCCGCGTGGCAGCGTATACCCGTGTCAGTTCCAACTCCAAGGATCAAGAACACTCCTTTGCCGCGCAGAATGCCTACTTCTCCAAATTCATCACAGATAACCCCGATTGGGAACTGGCGGACATATACGCCGACCAGGGCATCACCGGCACGTCCATAGACAAGCGGGATGACTTCCTACGGATGATGGAGGACTGCCGAGGTGGAAAAATCGACCGCATCCTTGTGAAGTCATCCTCACGCTTTGCCCGCAACACCAAAGAGAGTCTGGAGGCGGTGCGGGAATTAGCTGCGCTGGGCGTCAGCGTCTACTTCGAGGAACAGAACATCGACACCGCGCAGGTATCCGGCGAAGTTCTTATCGCCATGTTCGCGGCACTGGCCCAGCGGGAGAGCGAGGCTATCTCCGAACGGGTGCGGTGGAGCTACAAAGTCCGAATGAGCAAAGGGAGATTTTCCACCTGCAAAGCGCCCTATGGCTATCGGCTCGTTAAAGATCATTTGGAGATTCAAGAGGATGAAGCGTCAATCATCCGACATATCTTCGACCGTTACCTTGCAGGTGTCAGTATGGAGAATATTGCAAAGGAAATCACGGCGCTGGGCTGTCCAACGCGGGACGGCACTCAATATTGGCAGTTGACCTCCATCCAGTACATACTGCAAAACGAAAAATACGCCGGAGATTCTCTGTCTCAAAAGAAATATACCACACGCAGCTTTCCTCGGCAGCAAAAAATCAACCACGGCGAACGAAAACAGTATCTTGTGATAGATTCTCATCCCGCAATCATCAGTAGAGAGATTTTTCAAAAGGTGCAGGAACTTCTGACACAGAGAAGTGCCGCGATTCATCCACGGTCAGATGTCCCCCACGCTTTTGCGCGTAAAGTCGTGTGCGGTCACTGCGGCACACTCTGCAAAAGGAAAAATTGTGGTGGCTCTGTAAATTGGGCGTGTCGCAGACACGACAAGTCTATCACCGCCTGCCCCAATACGCAGGTTCCAGAGGAACAGATGAAAAACGCATTCCTCCATGTATATTACAATCTTAAACATTATGGAACGAGCATTCTCACCCAGCTCATCTCTGATCTCCATGCCGCCAGAACCGGCAGTCTCCTCTGGAGCGAGAACATCGTGGAGATTAACAAACAAATATCGGATATTGCCAGTCAGGAACGACTTCTGACCCAGCTCAAGCAGCAGGGAGTGGTCGATCCTGACATTTTTATATCCAAAAGCAACGAACTGATCCGCCAGATCCGGTATCCCAGGCGGCGGCTATTCACCGGCCGCAAGCCCATGACGGAGTTGGACTCTGGGGTGCTGCAAAGTGCGGTATCCAAAATAGTCATTACGAACAAAGGAGTGACCGTGACGCTGAAGAACGGACAGACCATAGAGAGGAGAGATAAGCCGTGAACGAAAACGCCCCAGGAGTCATTAAGATCCCCGCAAAACCGGAGTTAGAATGGAAAACGGATTCCCAGCGGCAGCTACGGGTAGCCGCCTACTGCAGGGTCTCCACCAAGGAGGATCAGGCAAACAGTTACGAGGTGCAAAAGGAATACTACACCGACAAGATCATGTCCAACCCCGCGTGGACGATGACGGGCATCTCCGCCAATGTCACATGGGCAAACGCCGCGCCATGGAAAGCGCGTCGTGTGGCGCTGTGTGAGCCGTCTGGACTACGGCAAGAAATACTGCCACAGCTCGCCTTTTCTCCCCGCAATCTGCGCCGGATGCGGTACTTTTACCGGATGTACGGCGATACGCCGGAGTTGCTGGCAGCGGCAATGCGTCTGAACTGGACACAGAATGTGGTCATCATGGAGGCCGGATTGACCATGGATGAGAGATGCTGGTACATTCGGAAGGCCGCCGAAAGGGGCGTATCCAAAACGGAGCTGCTGCGGATGATTGAGAGAGCCGAACATTCGGAAATTGCTCTTGGCGAAAATGAGGATACCTGCTATAATGTAGAAAATGATGAGTTTTCGGAGAAGAATCGGTATGAAGAATATCCTGTTTATCTGCCATGGAAACATCTGCCGCAGCCCCATGGCGGAGTTCGTGATGAAGGACTTGGTGAAGAAGGCAGGGCTTGCTTCACAGTTCCATATCGAGTCGGCAGCCACCAGCCGAGAGGAGATCGGCAACCCCGTCTATCCTCCGGTGCGGCGCAAGCTGTCGGAGCATGGGATCTCCAGCGGCGGCGACTTTGCCACAATTAGAAGTCAGGCTGGCTTGAACAGCTACAAGATCAGCGTAAAAGAGTGGGTGGAAAAAACCAACGCAATTGGTCTCAGAGCCAAAGCCGGGCGATACGGCGGGACTACGCGAATGTCTCACAACTCGTGTACTTGTCCAATCTGGAGAACCTGAATGCGGTTTTCATCAACGAGGGAATGCCGCAGGCGGAGCGACTGGCAAAGCTCAACGCCATCGCCATCAGCCAGATGAAGGTGTTGACGGAGGATCACAGGCTGCTGCAGCTTGAAGAACACAAGCAAGAATCCTAAACCGCACCGCTTGACCGTGATGCCGCCAACTTCGTAGTGTTTTCAAGAAGAAATCTTGAAAATCTACAGTGGTACAGCATGACACATGGCGGTAACCGAAAGGTTGCCGCCTTTGTTGTATTCGAAATCCTATAAGAATATCATAAGAAATCAGGGAAGAGGTGAAAAGTATGGCAATCAGCAAAAGAGACAGGATAAAAGCAGACAGAGCAGTGAAGGTACACAAAGACTGGTACAAGCTGGATCTGTCCGCTATCGTATATCCTACTTTGCAGCGAAGAGATTTTTCTTCGGTGTACCGATTGTCTGTTCTGCTTAAGGAAGAGATCGATCCCGAGATGCTGCAGCGTGCGGTGAATCTGACAATGCCCCGTTTCCCCACGTATAAGGCAGCCATCCGGAAAGGGGTATTCTGGAGATACTTGGAGCCGAATGACCGTCCGGGACCCTTTGTACAGGAGGATGTAAAAAATCCCTGCCAGCCTATGTATTTTAAAGCCAACAATCGTTATTTGGTAAGGATCTATTATTATCGTAACCGGATCGCACTGGAGGCACATCATAGTCTGGGAGACGGTACCGGAGGCATGTGCGTGTTACAGACTCTGACGGCCACCTATCTGCGCCTGAAAGAGCATGCGGAGATCGAAAACGGTGGTTTTGTACTGGATATTTTAGGAACACCGGATCCGGGAGAACTGGAAGATGCCTACATGAAATATGCCAACGCCAAGGTATGTCCGCCAAGACCGGGAGAGAAGACTTACCGCGTCCGGGGGACGAAGGAACCTTTTTATACCCTGAATATCATAGACGGTATTATGTCGGTGGCGGAGGTCATGAAAGTGGCGAAAAGCTATAATGCCACTATTACGGAATATCTGAATGCTGTGTTACTCTATGCCTTGATGCAGAAGCAGGAGAGCGAGTGGCACTTGAAACTCCGCCCGGTGAAGATTGCCATGCCGGTGAATCTGCGGCGCTTTTTCCCGTCGAAAACCCTGCGGAACTTTATCACAATGATTTATCCGGGGATCGATCCGAGACTGGGAGAGTACACTTTTGAGGAGATCGTGACACAGGTGCATAACTATATGCGCTATTATCTGAATGCAAAGCTGCTGCGGGGCGACATCACCACCAACGCGGAGACCCAGAGGAATCCTTTCATCCGCATTGTGCCGCTGTTTATCAAGGATCTGGTGGTCCGGCAGTTCTATACGAAGATCCAGGATAAGAACTCTTCGGCGGGTCTGACCAACATGGGAGCTTTAAAAGTGCCGGAGACCATGAAACCATACATTGAACGGTTTGATATTTACATGGGGCAGCCTTTTTCCACGAGAACGAACTGTGCCATTGCAAGCTTTGAAGATATCCTGACCATCAATTTTGCCAGCAGTATTGCCGAGACGGACGTGGAACGATTGTTTTTCCGTAAGCTGGTACAGGATGGCATTCATGTGAAGATTGAGAGTAACCGGTAATTTTTCCGGTTAGAAAGGAAATGCTTATGTCATATTGTGTAAATTGCGGCGTGGAACTGGACGCTTCGGCGACAAAGTGCCCGCTGTGCGATACCCCGGTCTATAACCCCAAAGCACCGGAACCTGCGACGCAGCCGTCTCCATTTCCAAAGGAAAAAGGACAGGTGGAAGTGGTAAAAAGAAAAGATTTAGGGGTGCTGCTGACGGTTATCGTATTGGCGACGGCAGCCACCTGTGGCCTGCTGAATGCTTTAGTGTTCCAGGGCAACCTGTGGTCCTTGGCTGTGATCGGAGTATTTCTGGTGCTATGGGTGATCATGATCCCGGTGGTCATTTATACGAGACAGCCAATCTATCTGTCGATTCTGTTAGATGGTGTGGCAGTGGTCGTATATCTGTATCTGCTGACTTATCTGACGGGGCATAACGGCTGGTTCTACGGACTGGGGCTTCCGATTGTACTGTTGGTGACAGCGGTGGTGGAAGCGGTGATCTTATGTATCCGGAGACTTCCGATGTCCTTCCTTACGGGAGCGTTGTATCTGATCTCGGGAATCGCCGTCTTGTGTGTGGGACTGGAACTGCTGATCGATCGTTACTTAAGACAGGAGATCATGCTTGGCTGGTCAGCTATTGTACTGACGGTCTGCGTGATCGTGGATATTACCATTGCAACCCTTTTATCCCGAAGAAGACTGCGTAATGCGGTACGTCGGAGATTGCATTTTTAATAACTGTTCAGAGCCATGAACTGCGATTTTGCGAATTGAGGTGCTGAATCGTTATCAAATATTTTAACAGGAGGAATTTATGGCACTGGTAGGAAAAAACAGTGAGAAGAACAATCAGAATTTAATGCAGTTGATCCGCAGAGTCCACGGTTTTGTGGAAAATCCGGATCTGGAGAAACACAGACAGTCCCAGGATCATATTGGTGAACTGTTAGGGAACAGCAGAGAAATGCAGTACCGTCCGGTGGAGATCGAAGGCATGGAAGCGGAGTGGGTCAGTGTGAACCGCGCCCATATGAAAAAATATGTGATCCTGCACTGCCACGGCGGCGGATATTCAACGGGCAGCAGTGTCTATGCCAGAACCCTGACTTCCAAACTGGCAGCGGGGACCTCCATGGATGTATTGTGTTTTGACTATCGCCTGGCGCCGGAACATCCTTATCCGGCAGCTACGGAGGATGCCATGAAAGCCTGGAATTATCTGATGCTTTTGGGCTACGGAGCCAGAGATGTGATCATTACCGGGGATTCCGCCGGCGGCAACCTGGCACTTTCCCTGGTGTTAAAATTAAAAGAGCAGGAGCGTCTGCTTCCGAGAGGCATCGTACTGATGTCTCCATGGACGGATCTTACCGGCGAAGGCAAGACTTTTCAGACCAAAGCGGAACTGGATCCGGTACTGGACAAGGAGTATATTGACCGCATGACAAAGGCCTATGCACCGGCCATGGATCTGACGGATCCTTATATTTCCCCACTGTACGGAGATTTTCACGGATTCCCGCCCGTATATATCCAGGTGGGAGAGAATGAAATCCTGTTAGACGATTCCCTGCGGTTATATAAGAACCTGATCAAGTCAGGAGTATCCGCCCACATCGACCGTTTTCCGGGAATGTGGCATGTATTCCAGATGTCACCCTTCAAAAAAGCCAACGAAGCGATGGATAAAAACGCGGAATTCATCTATTCCGTGTGCAGATAAAAAATCTTTTTATATAAAAAGGATTTTTCGGACAGGCACAGAATATTAGAAGTAGGGGCAGGAGGAACTATGACGATCAGAGAAAGCTTGGAACAGTGGGAAAAGGATTATTTAAGTCCGTATGCATCATTGAGTGTGAACTCCAAAGGGCGTCTGCGACCGGAGGAACAGTGTGATATCCGTCCGGTATTCCAGAGAGACAGAGACCGTATTATCCATTGCAAGGCATTCCGCAGGCTGAAGGATAAGACACAGGTATTCTTAACGCCCGAAGGCGATCATTACCGAACGAGACTGACACACACGCTGGAGGTATCCCAGACGGCCAGAACCATAGCCAAGGCACTGAAACTGAATGAGGACCTGGTGGAAGCTATTGCACTGGGACATGATCTGGGTCACACGCCATTTGGACATGCCGGGGAGCGTGCGTTAAACAGAGTATGCCCGTTTGGATTTGAACATGCCGAGCAGAGTGTCCGCACGGTGGATATCCTGGAGAAGGACGGCAAGGGACTGAATCTGACCTACGAGGTGCGTGACGGTATAAGAAACCACCAGACCATCGGTAAACCCCACACCCTGGAAGGCAAGATCGTCAGACTTTCCGATAAAATTGCCTACATTCATCACGATATGGACGATGCTATCCGCGGAGGGATCCTCACGGAAGCGGATGTACCTAAGGAGATCTGTGAAGTGATCGGCAGCAGTCCCACCGAGAGACTGGATCATTTTATTCATGATATCGTGACTAACAGCATGGACAAAAATGATATTCTGATGTCGGAGCCTGTGGCGGAAGCCATGACGAAGATCAGGCAGTTCATGTTTGAGAGAGTTTATAAGAATCCGGTGGCAAAGAGCGAAGAAGGAAAAGCAGAAATGCTGATGGAGACCTTGTACCAGCATTTCTTGAAAAATTTAGATGATCTGCCGGAAGAGTATCTGAACCTCCTCTCCGTGGGAGAACCCAGAGAAAAGGTCGTCTGCGATTATGTGGGAGCTATGACAGACCGTTTTGCCATTGCGGTATATGAAGATATCTACATACCCAAGTCCTGGCAGCGATAGGCACAAGACAAAATAGGAGTTAAAAACGTGTATTACCCCGAAGAACTGGTAGAAGAAGTCAGAGCCAGGAATGACATCGTGGATGTGATCTCCGGCTATGTCTCATTGAAAAAAAAGGGAAGCAACTATTGGGGTTGCTGTCCTTTTCATAACGAAAAAACACCTTCTTTTTCGGTGTCGTCCAATAAGCAGATGTATTATTGCTTCGGATGCCATGCCAGTGGAAATGTATATACGTTTCTCATGAAGTATGAAAACGATACTTTTCCGGAGGCAATCAAGATCCTGGCAGACCGCGCCGGGGTAAAGCTCCCCGAGGTAGAGGAGACGCCGGAACAGAAGAAAAAGGCAGGCAAGCGCATGCGCCTGCTGGAAGTCAACAAAGAAGCGGCGAAGTATTTTTACTACATGTTACGTGATCCCCGTGGTGAAGTGGGAATGCGGTATCTGACAGATCGAAAGCTCACCGATGAGACCATGCACCATTTCGGACTGGGCTATGCCGGGAAAAACGGCGAGCAGGTGGTACAGTATCTGCGGAAAAAAGGATTCACGGATGAAGAGATCAAAGACTCCGGTCTTGCGATGTTTTCCGAGCAAAGAGGACTACGCAGTCAGTTCTGGAATCGCGTCATGTTCCCCATACAGGACATTAACCACAGAGTCATCGGCTTCGGTGGCAGAGTCATGGGAGACGGGGAACCGAAATACCTGAACTCCCCGGAGACCATGATCTTCGATAAGAGGCGGAACCTCTACGGACTGAATTTCGCAAGAACCGCCAGGACAGGCAATATCATCCTGTGCGAGGGTTATATGGATGTGATCGCCATGCACCAGGCGGGCTTCACTCAGGCAGTGGCATCCCTGGGAACGGCATTTACGGTGGAGCAGGCAAATCTCCTGCACCGCTATGCGGAAAATATCCTGTTAGCCTACGACAGCGACGGTGCCGGGACCAAGGCAGCGCTTCGGGGTATCGGCATCTTAAGAGAAGCGGGACTTACCGGTAAGGTCATCAACATGCGGCCCTACAAGGACCCGGATGAATTTATTAAAAATCTGGGCAAAGAAGCTTTTCAGGAGCGCATCGATCAGGCGGAGAACAGTTTTTATTTCGAGATCCGTATCTTAAGCGAACAATACGATCAGAGCGACCCGGAGCAGAGGACGAAGTTCCACAGAGAGATCGCACAGAAGCTGTGTGAGTTCTCGGAAGATCTGGAACGGGAGAATTACCTGCAGGCGATCGCCGAGAAATACATGATCCGCCCGGATGACCTTCGGAAGATGGTCGTAGGTTATGCATCCCAGACAGGATTAGCCAAGCCGATTCAGCGTCCCAGAAGCGGTGTGCAGAGCAAAAGCGATCCGGCGGAGAACGGAAGGCGGTCCCAAAGGCTTCTGATCACCTGGATCAGCGATGATCCTTCCCTGTATACCATTGTACGGAAATATATTTCACCGGAGGATTTTACCGAGGAATTGTACCGGAAGGTGGCAGAGAGAATGTTCGCGGAGTTAGAAAGTGGACAGTTCCAGCCGGCGGGAATCATCAGTATGTTTGAGGATGAAGAGGAACAGAGGCAGGCGGCGGAGCTTTTCCACACCACACTTCCCGAATTATCCACCAGACAGGAGAGAGAAAGAGCTTTTCACGATATACTGCTGGCCGTCAAACGCAACAGTTACCAGTATTGCATGACCAATCTGGGAAGCGATGTCAATGCAGTCATGCAGGCAGTGAAGGGCAAAAAAGCACTGGAAGAATTACAAAGGACCCATATTTCCCTGGAATAATGGGATTTATGTTTCCGAATAGTTATAAAAAATACGAAATATGGCTATAAATAATGGCAATGAAAGGATGGAACCACGAAAATGGATGAAAACACACAGGCAAAATTTGCGGAGAAGATAAAAGAGCTCCTGAATATGGCGAAAAAGAAAAAGAATGTGCTGGAGTATCAGGAAATCAGTGACTTCTTCGCGGACATGCCTCTGGAAGAGGAACAGATGGAGAAAGTTCTGGAGTATCTGGACCAGAACAACGTAGATGTACTGCGGATTACCGATGACGATGATGTGGATGACGAAGAGATCATTCTGACCGATGAGGACGAAGTGGATGTGGAGAACATTGATCTGTCCGTACCGGAAGGCGTCAGCATTGAGGATCCCGTCCGTATGTATCTGAAGGAGATCGGTAAGGTTCCTCTGTTAAGTGCTGAGGAAGAGATCGAACTGGCACAGAGAATGGAAGAGGGCGACCAGGAGGCGAAAAAGCGCCTGGCAGAGGCCAATTTACGTCTGGTGGTAAGCATTGCCAAGAGATATGTGGGTCGTGGAATGCTGTTCCTTGATCTGATCCAGGAAGGTAACTTAGGTCTGATCAAGGCAGTAGAGAAATTCGATTATCGTAAGGGATATAAATTCTCCACCTATGCGACATGGTGGATCCGTCAGGCTATCACCAGAGCCATTGCGGATCAGGCAAGGACCATCCGTATCCCCGTGCATATGGTAGAGACCATCAACAAATTGATCCGCGTGAGCAGACAGCTGCTGCAGGAGCTGGGAAGAGAACCGACCCCCGAAGAGATCGCAGCAGAGATGAACATGCCGGTAGACAGAGTGCGTGAGATCTTAAAGATCAGCCAGGAGCCGGTATCCTTGGAGACTCCTATCGGTGAAGAGGAAGACAGCCACTTAGGTGATTTTATTCAGGACGACAATGTGCCCGTTCCTTCCGATGCAGCAGCATTTACTCTGTTAAAAGAGCAGCTGGTGGAGGTGCTCGGTACTCTGACAGAGAGAGAGCAGAAGGTCCTCAGACTTCGTTTCGGTCTGGATGACGGACGTGCCCGCACTCTGGAAGAAGTAGGTAAGGAATTCAACGTTACCCGTGAGCGTATTCGTCAGATCGAAGCAAAAGCACTTAGAAAATTACGTCATCCCAGCCGCAGCCGCAAGCTGAAGGATTATCTGGATTAATGACGGAAGTTATATTATCCAATCGAATGCAGGCATTAACAGACATGGTCACTCCCGGCACTGTGATAACAGATGTGGGGTGTGACCATGGTTTTGTATCTGTCTATCTGGTGCAGAAGGGCATTTCCCCGAGAGCGATCGCCATGGATGTAAGGTCCGGACCGTTAGAACATGCCAGAGAGCATATCAGGGAGTACGGACTGGAGGACAGGATAGAGACAAGACTTTCTGACGGCCTGCACAGCCTGAAGACCGGAGAGGCTGCCGGGATGATCTGCGCCGGCATGGGTGGACCTCTCATGGAGAAGATTCTTACCGAAGGAAGAGAACAGGCGAAAGAGTTTCGGGAACTGATCTTACAGCCCCAGTCGGAGATCCCACATTTTCGGGCATTTCTGATGGAAGAGGGATATCTTCTGTTGGATGAGAATATCATCTACGAAGAAGGAAAATATTATTTTATGATGAAGGTGCGCTGGCTGGGCGAGATGTCGGAGAATGCGGTGAGAGCACAGGTGCGAGAGTCCTGGAAAGCGGATGACGCTACATCCGTACTGACATGGCAGTTTGGCCCGATACTGCTGTCCCGTAAGAGTCCGCTGCTTTTGGATTATGTAGAATGGCAGCTTGCGGAACATAGAAAAATCGCGAAGCGGCTGGAGAGAGAAGCGGATGCAGCGAATCCCAAAACGATGCGGCGCAGACAGGAGATCGCGGAGGAGACCGCGCTGCTTACCCGGGCACTGGAGTGGTATGATAATGGTAAGGAACCGGATTGCATTTAGATAATAAGACCTGCAAAAGAAGATTACAAAAGGACAGGGTGAGAAAAATGATCACAGTGAAGGTAAACGGTGAAGAGAGACAATATCCCCAGGGGGCTACCTATGAAGATGTAGCCAATGATTACCAGAAGGAGTATGACAATCTGATCGCACTGGCAGCCAGAGACGGCAAGATCAGAGAACTGTTCAAAAAGCTGACGAGGGATTGTGAGATCACCTTTTTTACATTGAAAGACAACGTGGGGAATAAGACCTATGTGCGCTCTGCCACCATGCTTTTTTTGAAAGCTGTATTTGACGTCTATGGCAGAGAGGCAGCGCAGAACTGCAGAGTAGAGTTCGCAGTAGGCAACGGATCCTATATCTCCCCCAGGGGGCAGATCGCTTCGACTGCGGACAACGCCGTGAAGATCCGAGACAGGATGCGGGAACTGGTGGCGGCAAAGACACCGTTCTTAAAAAGATCTTATTCGCTGGATAATGCCATGGAACTGTTTCATACAGAGGGCATGAAGGATAAGGAAAAGCTGTTCCGTTACCGCAGAGGCTCTTTTGTGAACATCTATGAAATGGATGGCTATTATGATTATTATTATGGTTATATGCTGCCTAATGCAGGCTATGTAAAATGGTTCGATGTCATCGCGTATGACGAGGGCTTTATGCTGTTACTGCCGGATAAGCAGGATCCCACGAACGTAAAACCTTTTGTGGAGCGGAAAATGCTGTTCCGGACACTGAAGGAATCGGAAGAGTGGTGCAAAAAAATCGGCATCGAGACCGTAGGAGATTTGAATGACCAGATCTGCCGTGGCTCTCTAAGTGAGCTGATCCTGGTACAGGAAGCGGAGCAAGAACGCAAAATCGGTGAGATCGCCAAGGATATCGCAGGCAGGGGCGGTGTGAAGTTCGTTATGATCGCGGGGCCTTCCTCTTCCGGCAAGACCAGCTTCTCCCACAGACTGTCCATTCAGTTAAAGACGTTGGGAAAGACGCCCCATCCCATCGGACTGGACGATTATTTTGTAAACAGAGAATTTACCCCCAGGGATGAAAACGGAGACTATAATTTTGAATGTCTGGAAGCAATCGATGTAAAGCAGTTCAATGACGACATGTGCAGATTGTTGGCCGGCGAGCGTGTGGAGCTGCCTTCCTTTAACTTCAAGACCGGAAAAAGGGAGTATAAGGGCAATTTCAAACAGCTGGGACCCGATGACATTCTGGTTATCGAAGGTATCCACGGTCTGAATGAGAAGACATCCTATGCGCTTCCCGAGGAGAGTAAATACAAGATCTATATCAGTGCGTTGACCAATATTAACATTGATGAGCATAACCGGATCCCGACTACGGACGGAAGACTTCTCCGCCGTATGGTCAGAGATGCAAGGACCAGAGGTGCGGATGCGAGACGCACCATCGATATGTGGGCTTCTGTACGCCGGGGCGAAGAGCAGAACATCTTTCCGTTCCAGGAGGATGCGGATGCGATGTTCAATTCCGTGCTGATCTATGAACTGGCGGTATTAAAGCAGTTCGCAGAACCGCTGCTGTTCCAGATCGACAAGGGAGAACCGGAATATTATGAAGCCAAGAGACTGTTAAAGTTTTTAGAGTATTTCCTGGGTGTGACCAGCGAAAGCCTCCCGAACAATTCTCTGTGCAGAGAATTCGTAGGCGGAAGCTGCTTTAACGTGTAAACTATTCAGAGTCATGCGAATCGGACATATACGTCGAATGCTCGCATTCGCAAGAATATGCCCGATTCGATATGACGAAGTAACCACATGAGCAAAAAGGAAGCATCGTCAGATGCGATTTTGCGAATGTGGTTCTGAATAGTTTACACGGGAATTTGCAATACGGGAATTTGCGCGATGTTTTTCTTGATTTTTTGCCGGGGAACAGATATAATCGAACAAGTGTAAGTAAAATAGATGATCGCGGCTGCTTTATGCAGGTGAGGAAAGTCCGGGCTTCACAGGGCAGGATGCCAGATAACGTCTGGTGGAGGTGACTCCAAGGCTAGTGCAACAGAAATATACCGCCGGCTTTATGCCGGTAAGGGTGGAAAGGCAGTGTAAGAGACTACCGTCCGGCTGGTAACAGACGGAGCCATGTAAACCCCATCCGAAGCAAGACCAAATAGAGAGCGATAGACCGGCCCGGTCTGCTTTCAGGTAGGTCGCTTGATGCGGCTGGTGACAGTCGTACTAGATAGATGATCGTCATATACAGAACTCGGCTTATTTTTTGCTTACATTTCTCGAGAAATGGCGGACTGCGTAATGCGGTCCGCTGTTTGGTTATAGGAAAGGGTAGCACGCGGAGAGGAAGATCATAAATGAGAAAATTTCTTATTAGCAGGATCGGTATGAGCCTTATTATGAGCTGCGCACTGTTGCTTACGGGCTGTGGGGCAAAGCAGCAGGATACTGCGACTGCCGAAGAAACAGAAAGTGCTTCTTATACGGAGGAAGGAATTCTGCCGGATATTACTAAGTTCGAGATCCCGGAGGAGATCCCGCAGACGCTGACGGAGACGGATCTGCGGGTATTTCAGTCTCTGGTGGGTGTCCGGGCAGGTGATCTGCAGGGCAGCGGTGTGATCTATGATGAGAATGAGAAGTCTATGCTGATCGTGACGGCAGGGCATGTGCTGGAGCATGATACCGGTGAGCTTCTGGTGACTTTGCCCGATGAAACGGTCGTCGCAGCCTCCGGTATCGTGAAAGCGGAGAACTGTGATCTGGCATTTTTATGGGTGGATAAGGCAGACCTTACGGAAAGTACGTGGGAATCCTGCCTTGTGGCAGATACGGACCGGAACGCCTTTGATGAGCTGGAAGTCTATGAGGATGTATGGATGTATGGCGGCACTTCGGGGCAGCCGGTCTATGCTTTTGTGGTGGAGCCCTGGATTTATGTGGAGGATTTTACACAGTACATGCTTCTATTGCAGGGACTGATGGAGCCCGGAATGTCGGGCGGAGGTGCCTTCACGGAGGACGGAGTGTTTTTAGGGATCCTGTGCGGCGCGGATGAAGAAGGAAAAGTGGCTGTGGTTCCTTACAGTATCATTGAGAGCGAGCGGGCAGGACTTGACAATCCGTGAAATATGATAGAAAATAAAAAAGATGGGTTTTTAAGCCCAGATTGGAGGAAAACACAATGACGAAAATAGATGTAGTATCCGGTTTCCTGGGTGCCGGTAAGACCACCCTGATCAAAAAGTTATTAAAGGAAGCATTGGACGGCAGTAAGACCGTTCTGATCGAGAATGAATTCGGTGAGATCGGTATCGACGGCGGATTTTTAAAAGAAGCCGGTATCGAGATCAAGGAGATGAACTCCGGTTGTATCTGTTGCTCTCTGGTAGGCGACTTCGGTACTTCCCTGAAGGAAGTCATAAACACCTACGCTCCCGAGCGTATTCTGATCGAGCCCTCCGGTGTCGGCAAGCTGTCCGATGTCCTGAAGGCTGTGGAGAATGTGGCAGGTGACCTGGATGTGGAGATCAACAGTGCAGTAGCAGTGGTAGATGCATCCAAGTGCAAGATGTATATGAAGAACTTCGGCGAATTCTTCAGCAACCAGATCGAATACGCCGGAACCATTATCTTAAGCAGAACCGATAAGGTAGACCAGGCGAAGCTGAATGCCTGCGTGGAGATGATCCGTGAGCATAATGACAAGGCAACCATCATCACCACACCGTTAGCGCAGCTGGACGGCAAGGAAGTACTAGGGACCATCGAAGGTGCTGACAAGCTGGAAGATATGATGAAGGAAATGCTAGAGCACATCCATGACGATCACGATGAAGATGAGTGCTGCGGTCACGATCATGACCACGAACATCATCATCACGACCATGATCACGATGACCATGATCACGAGTGTTGCTGCGGACATCATCACGATGATGACGATGAGGACGAACACGAGCATCACCATCATCACGACCATGACCACGATGACCATGATCACGAGTGCTGCTGCGGACATCATCACGATGACGACGATGAGGATGAACACGAGCATCACCATCATCACGACCATGACCATGATGACCATGAGCATCATCATGAACATGACGAGAACTGCACTTGCGGTTGTCATGACCATGACCACCATCATCACCATCATGCAGACGAAGTGTTCACCAGCTGGGGTATTGAGACACCCAACACTTACAGCGCAGAGGACATCGAGAAGATCCTTACCGCTCTGGACAGCGGAGAGTACGGTGCTATCCTGCGTGCCAAGGGTATGGTACCCGCTCCTGACGGAACCTGGGTATATTACGATTATGTTCCCGAAGAACATGACATCAGAAGCGGTAAGCCGGAAGTTACGGGTAAGATCTGTGTCATCGGTTCCAAACTGGACGAGGACAAGCTGGCAGAATTGTTCCGCAAGTAAGTTGGCAGGACATATTTTGCATGTAGCAGGAACAGTAGGATAAATAGAGAAAGGTATGAATTATGACAAAACCGGTTTATATCATAAATGGGTTTCTGGAGAGCGGTAAGACGGAATTTATCACATTTACGTTAGGACAGCCGTATTTCCAGATCAAGGGCAGGACCCTGCTCATCCTCTGCGAAGAGGGCGAGAATGAGTACGATCCCGCACTGCTTAAAAAAAGCCGTACGGATGTGGTGCTGATCGAAGAGGAAGAGGAGTTCAATCCGAATCATTTGATCGAACTGGAGAAGCAGTATAAGCCTGCCCGTATCATTATCGAGTATAATGGCATGTGGAACTTCAAGAACATGAAGCTCCCCTGGTACTGGAAAGTGGAACAGCAGATCACGACCATCGACGGCTCCACCTTCCCCATGTACTATACCAACATGAAGTCTTTGTTGGCAGAGATGATCCGTAAGTCCGAAATGATCATTTTCAACCGCTGCGACGGCATCAAGGATCTGAATGTATACAAGCGTAACATCAAGGCAGTCAATCCTGCCGCAGATGTGATCTTTGAGGACTCCAACGGTGAGATTGACGAGATCTTCGAGGAGGATCTGCCCTACGATCTGAACCAGGATCCCATCGTACTGGACAACCAGGGCTACGGCATCTGGTATCTGGATTCCATGGATCATCTGGAGCGTTACGCGGGTAAAAATATCCAGTTTCTTGCCATGGTATTAAAGCCCGAGGAATACCCCGACGGTTATTTCGTACCGGGACGCATGGCAATGACCTGCTGTGCCGAGGATATGGCATTCTTAGGTTATGCCTGTGAGTATGCGGGCACGAAAGACCTGAAGCAGAAGGAATGGGTCAAGGTGACAGCGAAGGTTGCCAAAGAATACTTCGCAGACTATAAGGGAGAGGGTCCCGTACTTCATGCCATCAGCGTGGAGAAGGCAAAGGCTCCCAAGGATCCCGTGATCAGTTTTAATTAGAAAGGATCAGCTCTATGAAAAAGAATCCCATAAAGAGCGACCTGCGGGAGACAACAGCAGGAAAAGTGACATTTCTTTTCCTGCTGTTTTTGTATACCGGGGTCATGCTATATCTGTTCTGGATGGAATGCTATCAGGTGCCGGGATTCCAGTCGGATATGCCGGACTATGTGAATAAGGTGGCAGGCATTGCGGGGAATTATGAATTCCCCTATCCGATCCTGTTCCAGGCTGCCGGACTTTCTGCATGGCTGATCGGAGCGAAGGCAGCAATGGCGGTCACCACGGCGCTTTTTAACCTGGCAGCAGTGATCATCACGAAGTACTATATGAACCGTGAGATCCGTAAAAGCAGTCATTATGAAACTTTGTCACAGAAAAAGCAGGTAATGACCGACATTGTGGTGACACTGCTTGTGTTTGCACTGTTTTTGCTGTCGAATCTGTATTCTCCCAAGAATACGGCATTTTTTGGTTTTGATTATGCATACCGCTGCATGGGCATTTATACACCGAATCCTTTTTGGAATGCCACTTACCTGGCGACCAGACCCTTTGCAATTATCTGCTTTTTTGAGACGGTAAAGGTATTATCGGAATATCAGAGGGATTTTCAGTGGAAGAACTGTACGCTGTTTGTTGTCAGCCTCCTGCTGACGACCATGACTAAACCGAGCTTCACTATGGTGGTGGTGCCTCTGATCGGTCTGATCCTGCTGGTGCAGCTGATCGTAAGCCGCGGAGAAAGTTTTCGCAATGCGTTTCGTCTGTGCGTGACCATGATACCCACGGGGATAGCCCTGTTATATCAGTTCTCCGGAATCTTTACCGGGACGAATGCTATGGGGGAGGAGACCGGGATCGCCATCGGTTTTGCAAAAGTATGGAGTAATTATTCCAAAAGTATCCCGTTGAGTATTGTTATGGGTATGGCATTGCCCATAGGCGTCCTTTGCTTAAATCTGCTGTTCGATCTGAAAAGTATAAAGCAGAACAGGTATTACTGGTTTGCGTGGTTAAGCTATCTTACAGCAACTTTGATGTTCTTAGTCTTCTATGAAAAGGGCTTCCGCATGATGCATGCGAACTTTTCCTGGGGATATATGCACGGCATGTTTTTCGTATTCCTGATGACACTGATCGTTATGGTGAAAAATATCCGGGAATGGTGGAAGAGCTGGAAGGTGATCTTCGTGGTTGGTGAGCTTGCTGTTTTTCTGTATCATCTGGTGTGTGGTGTGAATTTCCTGATGTATGCTGTCATGGGGAATGATCTGGCCGGGTTTTAGATGCCGGGGTGTAAGGCAGAGTATGCAGAAAACTGATAGTGATAGACAAGATACGAAAAATACAGGAGTTACATAAGATAATATGAGAAAGGAGAGTGTTTCATGAGTATGAGTATAGTAGCCGGTCTTCTGATTCCTTTTTTGGGGACGACTGCAGGGGCAGCCTGCGTCTTTTTCCTGAAAAAGCAGATTGGCGGCAACATTCAGAGAATATTTACCGGATTCGCTGCCGGTGTCATGGTGGCAGCTTCGGTGTGGTCTTTACTGATCCCTGCCATGGATATGTGTGAAGAGATGGGAAAGCTTGCATTTCTTCCCACAATGATCGGCTTTTTGATCGGTATTGTTTTTTTGTTGTTCATCGATAGTCTGGTGCCCCATCTGCATGTGGGCAGTGAGACTCCGGAGGGGCACAAGAGCAGTCTGAACCGTACGGCTATGCTGATGTTAGCTGTGACGATCCATAATTTCCCCGAGGGTGCGGCTTGTGGTGCTATTTTTGCCGGCGTGCTGAGTGGTGATGGAACGGTTACCATGGCAGGCGCCCTGACGCTGGCTATTGGTATTGCCATTCAGAATTTCCCGGAGGGAGCGATTATCTCCCTGCCTCTGCGCAGTGAGGGGAACAAGCGGAGCAAATCATTCGCACTGGGCGTGTTGTCCGGAGCGGTGGAACCGGTGGGTGCAATACTTGCCATTGCGCTCGCAAGTATTGTGACACCGATCCTTCCGTATATGCTGGCATTTGCCGCAGGTGCCATGATCTATGTGGTCGTGGAGGAGCTCATTCCGGAAGCCAGTGAGGGAGAACATTCCAACTTGGGAACCATTGCCTTTGCAATTGGTTTTGCATTGATGATGATGCTGGATGTGGCACTGGGATAATGTGTAAGAGAGAACATTTGCGGAAGAAAAGTGAGAACAGCATAGAATGAAGATAGTTGTCACAGGTGCCACCAGCTTTGTAGGTCTGGGGGCGGTGCGCGAGCTGTTACATCGCGGACATCAGGTATACGCCGTACTGCGGGAGCATTCGACGAAAGCGGATCTGCTGCGGGAAAATGGAAAATTTCCGCAGGGACTCACGATTTTGGAGGAGGATCTGGGGAATCTCTCGAAACTGCCGGAACGGATTCCGGGCGGATGCGATGTGTTTCTCCATATGGGCTGGCGCGGTGCAGGGAGTGATTCACGGAAAAATGAGTCAGTCCAGAAGGAGAGCGTGCAGGACGCGCTGAATGCCGTCCGCGTGGCGAAAGACCTCGGGTGCCGGCGGTTTCTCTTTACAGGTTCGCAGGCGGAGTATGGCGTCAAGAGCGAGCTGACAGACGAGGAGACGGTCTGCGAGCCGACCTCCCCGTATGGATGTGCGAAACTGGCAGTCCGGCAGCAGGCGGAAGTGCTCTGCCGGGAACTGGGACTGGATTACGGGCATGCACGGATTTTCAGTACGTATGGACCGGGCGATCATCCGTGGTCGCTTCTTTCCTCCTGTGTCCGGGCCTTCCGGGCAGGGGAGAAGATGACGATGACCGCCTGCACGCAGCTCTGGAACTTCATGTATATTGACGATGCGGGGCGCGCTCTGGCGGATCTGGCAGAATATGCGGGAAATCTCACGGATCACGGATGTGTCTACAATCTGGGCGGTCCGATGGATGAGACAGGACCGCTGCGCGGGTTTGTCGAGACAGTCTATGAGCTGTGCGGCAGGCAGGGCAGCATGGAATTTGGCGTCCGCCCGCCGAATGCAGAGGGAATCGTCAATCTGATCCCGGATATCCGCAAGATGGAGCGGGTGGTTGGCTGGAAGCCACAGGTATATTTTGAAGAAGGAATGAAGAAAATTCTAGCTTTTCAGAAATGATTTTTCTGCCCTCTGTGCAGAGTGACGGGAGAAAATGGTAAATATTTGGACATATTTTATCAGTTTATGCCAAGTAAATAGCGAAGCAGCCAAAAATCGTTAAGAAAATTGTAGGTTGTCAAAAGAGAGAAAGACGTTTAAAATAAAGGCAGTATAGCCGAAGCGGCTTTCTCTTTTTTTTGTGTTCGAAATTTGGTGGAACGAAACAGAAGAGTTCAAACAAAAAGCAAATTAATAGGAATCAGAAAAGTATGAAAAAAATCAGTATATTAATTCCCTGCTACAACGAGGAAGAGAATGTAGGTCCGATCAGCGAGGCGGTTGTGGAGACGCTGGAGCGCGATCTGCCGGAATATGACTATGAGCTTGTCTTTATCGACAATGATTCGACGGACCAGACGCGCCCGATTCTTCGGAAGATCTGCAGCGAGAATCCACGGATCAAGGCAATTTTTAATGCCAAAAACTTTGGACAGTTCAATTCCCCGTATTATGGAATGTTACAGTGTACCGGCGACTGCGTGATCAGCATGGTGGCAGATTTTCAGGATCCGGTCGATATGATCCCGAAATATGTCCATGAGTGGGAAAATGGCTACAAGATTGTCATCGGCATCAAGACGGGAAGCAAGGAAAACCCGATCATGTATGCGCTGAGGAGCTGCTATTACAAGATGATAAAGAAACTCTCCGATGTCGAGCAGATTGAGCATTTTACCGGTTCGGGTCTGTATGACCGCGATTTTATTGAGATTCTGCGGGAGCTTGACGATCCGACGCCGTTTCTGCGCGGAATCGTGGCGGAGCTTGGTTATAAGCGCAAGGAGATCCCATATATCCAGCCGCAGCGCCGCGCAGGCAAGACACACAACAATTTTTACCGGCTCTACGATGCTGCGATGCTCAGTGTGACCTCCTATACGAAGGTCGGTCTGCGCCTGGCGACGATCTTTGGAAGTATCTGCGCGGCGATCAGTATGATCGTGGCGATTGTATATCTGGTGATGAAACTGCTTCACTGGTATGATTTTCCGGCTGGTATGGCGCCGGTTCTGATTGGAATGTGCTTTTTAGGGTCGGTTCAGATCTTTTTCATCGGTCTGGTGGGAGAGTATATTTTATCGATCAATTCGAGAGTCATGAAGCGTCCGCTGGTAGTGGAGGAAGAGCGGCTGAATTTTGATACACCGGTAAAAAAAGTTGGGGGCAAACAGCATGAAATGTAATGTCGATGTAGTTCGGATTCGTGAAAATTCGATTCAGCTCAATGGCTGGGCGATCGGAAAGACGCCGGAAACGGAGATCACCTATCAGGTTGAAGATGGGGCACCTGCTCGTGCAGGGCGGTGTGGATGCCCATTTTGGCGGCGCAGCGCACCACCGGGCCGGACACATAGCCGCCGCAGC